>FUWD013429997.1_pt3 | contig 245776 bp, 250 predicted proteins | sample 1063281 | NCBI WGS metagenome assembly FUWD01 (sample SAMEA79048168, study PRJEB19326) | metagenome | biome: marine | reverse complement strand
TCACAGACGACGACGTCGTCACGTCGAGTCGCGTTCTCAAAGAGACATGAAACATCACACGACTCATCTCGCGACATGCATCACTGAAAGGCAATCCCGCGTCTACAAAAGAATTGCGCTTGATAAATCAAAAGCGGTGGTACTCGAGTCTGCTGAAAAGGCTCAAGAAATTCTCAACGAGGGCAAGACGCTATTCAGTGTTGGTTTTGATTCGGAACCAATTCGCGAATTGTTTCTGCTCACCGCAAAACCATTTGTCTATGTTGTCAACGCTGACGAAGCAGAGTTATCAAATGCCGATTTCCGCAGCGAAATGACAGAACTCGTTGCTCCCGCTGAAGTTGTTTTTCTCGACGCGAAGATTGAGTCTGAATTAGTCGAGATGTCCGATGAAGAAGCGTTGGAACTGCTCCAATCCGTTGGCCAAACCGAATCAGGGTTAAAAGCCTTAGCGCGAGTTGGCTTCGACGCCCTCGGGCTTCAGACCTACCTGACTGCTGGTCCGAAGGAAGCACGCGCCTGGACCATTCCGCGTAATGCCACCGCACCCGAAGCTGCCGGCGTAATTCACACCGATTTTCAAAAAGGGTTCATTAAAGCCGAAGTTGTCTCATTCGCCGATCTGATGGACGCCGGTTCCATGAACGAAGCGAAAGCGCGCGGTAAGGTCCGTATCGAAGGTAAGGACTATGTCATGGCCGACGGCGACGTAGTTGAGTTCCGCTTTAACGTCTGACCGAAGGGATAAATCCCTCAAGCGCAGTGCTGATCACGGTCGGCCCTTGTCCGCTGCGGAGTGCTTCACACAGTAATAATCCCCGAGCGAGTTCATCCTGATATCTATTGTCAAAGGTTGGTCGTCGCGGGAACGACTGGAACAGTGGATGTTCGAGGCCACTTCAATGCTGAGCGCAGGATGAAGACCAAGAGCAGCACCTCGATTCCGATCGAGAGGCCGTAGAAGGATGCCCAGTTCCAGGATTCCCCCGCCGCATTGAACACCGTGACCGGGATGTACAACGATGCCACTATGAGATTTGAGGTGCGGTTAACCCGGGCGGGCAGAGTCATAGAAAGCATCACCATCAGGGCTGGGATGGCAATCAATGCGAGGAATGCGGTCAACAGCATCGGGCTGATGTCAAACTCGAAGACGATGCCGGCCTGGATGTCGTCGAGGACGCCAGGCTTATAGAGGTGGAAATAGTCGATGTAAATATAAAGGAACATGAAGCTGGTCCATGCAGCGGCGAGCTTGGCCTGCACCGGGATCGGCGGGTTCTCGAGAATGCTCGGGGTGTTCGATTCGGTGGTCATCATGTCTTCTTTCGAGAGGAGCGGTCCGTGTAGGGGAGTGGCGGCGGTTATGGTTCGTACAACGTACGTCGTACGCCGTACTATGATCTTCCGTTGTACAGTTGTCAAGCCGGTCGAGTGAGTTAGGAGACCCGTGTCTGCTAGGAAACAACGCCAAGTCGCGTCAGAGGCAGGGCTGAGCAGGCAGCGGGTTGTAGTCGAGGCGATCCGACTCGCTGACCGCGAGGGGGTTAATGGTCTGAGCATGCGTCGGCTTGCTGGCGAACTTGGCGCGGGCGCGATGTCGCTGTACCACTACGTGGCGAGCAAGGACGAGTTGCTGGACGCCATGATCGACAGCATTTACGAGGAGATCGAACTCCCGCCGGAAGAGATCGACTGGCAGTCGGCGATTAGACGTCGGGCGCTATCCGCCAGGCAGGTTCTTGTAAGTCACCCGTGGGCGATTGGCCTATTGGAGTCGCGGACTTCACCCGGACCCGCGAACCTTCGCCACCATGAAGCGGTTTTCGCCTGTCTTCGCAGGGCCGGCTTCCCGATCTTGATGGCGACGCACGCCAACTGGTTGCTCGACAGCTATGTCTACGGTTTCGCTCTTCAGGAAGCCAGCCTGCCGTTTGACACCGCAGGTGAGCTCAGCGTCATGATCACGGACGTGTACTTGCCGCAGCTTCTTCCCGAGGAGTTCCCCTACCTCAATGAATCCGCCGCAGCGCTCGTCGCTGCCGGCTACGATCCAGCGGAGGAGTTCATCTTCGGTCTTGACCTTATTCTCTCCGCCCTCGAGCCCTTGAGAGCCTCCACATAGCGACACTCATGAATCTTGCGGGGTCCTCTGCGCCACATCAGCCACGGTCTTGGATTTCGTGGGTTTCGTTAACGCAGCACAGGACGGCGACGTGGCCGAGTTCCGCTGTAACGTCTGACCGCAGAGATATACAGTGGGAGAGCGTTGTTCTCACAAACAATATGAAGGAAGAGTAAACACATGAACAATCAGCCCGCGTACAGCGTTGAGCGTGAATTTGATATTCCATTGGAAATCCTCTGGGCCGCATGGACTGATCCCGATGCCCTGCAGGTTTGGTATCACGAAGTCGGCATGTGCTCGGTACCTAGATCCGTGCAATCAGAGGCAGAGGTTGGCGGTGCATGGAGTGTGGCGATTGATGTGCCTGAATTGAAGTTCGTTGCATATTTCTACGGTGAGTACACCGCGGTCGTTGACCAGGCGAGACTCGAACACACAATGTTCCACACGCAATCAGTTGACGAGTTCAATGCGAAAGACAAGACTCTGGAACACCACAACATCAGAATTGAATTTGAGGCAAAAGACTTTCGCAGCTGGGTGAAGTACAGCCGGTTCGGTGACTTGCCCGAATCCGAAGCGCTGCAAGCCCAAGCGGGGACGGAGAGTTTATTCGATTCACTGATTGACTATCTGTCAATCAAGGATTGATAGTTCCCACCAGATTCCCGAATCAGTCCGCGATCGTTCGCTAAAACCATGACGCGCCAGCGCCTTCTGGCTGGCAATGTTGGGCACATCAGTCTCGGCGCAAAGTTGTTCGATTCCTCTCGCGCGCGCGAGGGAAATTATTCCCGTGATCGCTTCAGTGCCGAAACCCTTTCCTTGTTCGCTTTGCGCCAAGCTATAGCCGATCTCCATTGCACGAAAGTCGTCATCAATGTGTTCGCCTTTGAATCCAATGCCGCCGATCGCTAATCCGGTGGAACGTGATCGCAATGCAAAGAGTGCGGGAATTACGCGCGGTGATTCCTGTTGGGATTGCAATGAAAGATTTGCGATCATTATGTCGCTCTTGGTGGGGTAATCCTCCACCCAAGATTTACCGGCACGATTGTTGTTGGCGACATCTTTCAGTTCATAATCAAAATCAACAAAATCAAGTCGGGCCGTGTGGTGTAACGGCTCAACAATTTCTATCCCGAACTTGCGCCAGAGCGTAACTGCTGAGTCAGCATCGTTGTGTTTGACCAGAATGAAGTCGGTATCGAATGTGCTGATGACAAAGATTCCTATATCTGCATCGGCGAGCACCCTAGAAATCTTGGCAACAATTCCGGTCAGGGTGAAATCCATGGTGCCGGCGACTCGGAAAGCCGTCCAGCGATCTGAGCGCTCCAGAATCCCAGCCGTGGGGGCTTGATTTGTCAGGCAGACCAGCGAGAGCTCGTCATAGGACTTTGAAAGAGACCAGAAGTCCGCAACAGGAGGTGTCGAGGGAGTTGGGCAACTCGGATCGAGTTTGATGACCGAATATGACGGTAGCTGTCGAATCAAAAGCACGCCAAACTCTAGCGTTTGCCACCCATGTGAAATGAAAATGTGATAAACGCCTATTGTGCGCTAGTGACTTTCCGCTCAGATTTACGCAATGTTGCCATCATTGCCCACGTTGACCATGGCAAAACTACCCTCGTGGATGCCATGTTGTGGCAGTCCGGAGCTTTCCGTGAAAACCAGGATGTGAACGACCGGGTCATGGACTCAATGGACCTTGAACGTGAAAAGGGCATCACGATTCTGGCCAAGAACACTTCGGTCCGTTATACCGGAGGCGCCGCTCCTGAGGGGATGACCTTCAACATTATTGATACCCCCGGTCACGCTGACTTCGGTGGCGAGGTCGAACGCGGATTAGAGATGGTCGACGGAGTAGTGCTCCTCGTTGATGCTTCCGAGGGCCCGTTGCCCCAGACCCGATTTGTGCTTCGCAAGGCACTGCAAAAGAATCTGCCGGTCGTTCTCGTTATTAACAAGGTTGATCGTCCCGACTCTCGAATCGCCGAGGTGGTCGACGAAGCCTATGAACTCTTCCTTGACCTTGACGCAAATGAAAAGCAGATCGAGTTCCCTATCGTTTACACGAGCGCTAAGGCTGGCCGTGCGTCTTTGACCCGTCCGGCTGACGGAGCAATGCCCGAGGAAGAAGACCTCGAGCCACTGTTTCGTATTCTGGTTGAAACGATTCCCGCGCCGAGCTATACCGAGGGCGCACCACTACAGGCTCATGTGACCAACTTGGATGCCTCGCCGTACCTGGGTCGTTTGGCCCTGTGCCGGGTCCACGAAGGAACGATCAACAAGGGCCAACAGGTTGCGTGGATTCAGAGAGATGGAACCGTCAACCGGATGCGCGTTGTTGAACTCCTTATGACCGAAGCTTTGACCCGAGTCCCGGCCGACAGCGCCGGCCCGGGTGACATCATCGCGGTGGCAGGTTTCCCCGATATCACAATCGGTGACACTCTGGCTGACCCGGAGAATCCCATTGCTTTGCCCGTGATCACCGTTGACGAACCCTCAATCTCCATGACAATCGGTATCAATACATCCCCACTTGCTGGTCGTAGCGGTGGCAACAAGTTGACAGCCAACATGGTGAAAGAGCGTCTGCAGGCTGAGACGATCGGTAACGTCTCGATTCGCGTGCTCCCGACTGAGCGCCCTGACACGTGGGAAGTCCAAGGTCGTGGCGAACTTCAACTTGCGATCCTCGTTGAAATGATGAAACGCGAAGGCTTCGAATTGACCGTGGGTAAGCCCCAGGTCGTGACTCGAGTAATCGACGGCAAGTTACACGAGCCCGTTGAACGACTCTCGGTTGATATCCCCGAGGACTACCTGGGTGTTGTCACCCAGCTCATGGCCCTTCGCAAGGGTCGCATGGACCAGATGATCAACCACGGAACCGGCTGGGTTCGGATGGACTACCTGGTCCCTGCCCGCGGTCTGATTGGTTTCCGGACCGAATTTCTCACCGAAACCCGCGGAACGGGCCTCCTGCACCATGTCTTCGATAACTACGCTCCGTGGTTCGGTGAGTTACGCACGCGTCCAACGGGTTCCCTGGTGGCCGACCGAGTCGGTCCAACAACCGGTTTTGCTTTGGCAAACCTCCAAGAGCGCGGCACCATGTTTGTTGGACCGGGCACCGAGGTCTACGAGGGTATGGTCGTTGGGGTTAACTCCCGCAGCGACGACATGGACGTAAACCCCACCAAGGAAAAGAAACTGACCAACATGCGTCAGTCCTCGGCCGACGTTTTGGTTCCGCTGATCCCCCACAAGCAACTTTCCCTTGAGCAAGCACTCGAGTTTTGCCGAGAGGACGAGTGCGTTGAAGTGGCACCCTCGGCGGTTCGCATCCGCAAAGTGATCCTAAACGCTGGCGAGCGTCAGCGTTCTGGCCGCAAGGCCAAGGGGTAAACACGCCGCAAGGCCAAGGGGTAGTTAATCCGGATCCACGCAATTGGATAACGGGTCAAAACATGTTTTATTCTTGTCATGGTCATGGACAAATATTTAGGAAATTTCAGAGTTGAAAACCTAGAAAGAGCTTCCTACTGCAAATGCTTTTGGAAGAATTCCAGTTCGGCGAGCATTAAGTTTTCGGCAACAATCTCCTGTGGCGTCATGTGGGTAACTCCTGAAAGTGGGAGTACCGAGTGGGTTTTGCCCGCTGCTAGCAGTGCACTTGAGAGTCGGAGCGAATTTGCTACTAGAACGTTGTCGTCGGCCAGACCATGGATGATGAGTAGCGGTCGTTCCAGTTTGTGTGCTCGGTTGATAAGTGAGGTCGCGTCATAAACCTCTTGGTTTTCATTGGGTAAACCAAGGTAGCGCTCGGTGTAAGCCGTGTCATACAACGTCCAATCAGTCACCGGAGCTCCCGCAATACCAACGTGGAAAACATCTGGTCGCTCTAATGTGGCTAAGGCTGCAAGGTATCCACCAAATGACCAACCATGAATACCTACGCGGGTCAGATCAAGATCTGGGTGTCTCGCGCCAAGTTCGGCGAGGGTATCAACTTGATCTTGGACAACTTTTCCTGCAAGGTCGATGGCAATGCTGTACTCAAATTCCGGACCATGCCCGGGCGTTCCACGGTTGTCCGTGACTATAACCGCGAATCCATGATTGGCAAGCCACTGGTCGGAGCAAAAGCTAAGGCCTGAAGCCATTACACGTGCGGAGTGTGGACCACCATAGGGAGCTAAAATCACTGGGACTTTTGCTCCGGCAACGTGATTTTCTGGCCAAATAATTACACTTTTGAGATTGTGTTCCCCGGTAGTTTCAACCATGACCTTTGGATTCACAGCAGGCAATTCCGCGTTGTTCGTAAATACGTATTCGGGTGAGTCAAGGTGATTGATGTTGTAAAGAACATAGTTGGCTTTGGTGTGCTCGAAGTCCGAATGCGCAACTACGAGCAGGTCTCCTTCGCGTAGGCCCGAATTTAACGACGCGCTGTTGGTCGGTGAGGAAAGTTGACCAATGTCTGTCGAATAGATGTGCTGGTCGGTCGTATCACTTTGGGCCGTGTAGGTGATGTCGCGACTGTTGGAGAGTACGCCAGTGATTTGCAAGTTTTCTGGGCTGATCGCTTCCCCATCGACGCAGAGACGGAAAGAGCCATTAAGGGGGCGGATCTCAATGAGTTGACCGGTGTCATTGAGGGTTGGAACCCCAAGTGCAACCGTGTGCCAGGGTTTTTCAATTCTCGTTTGAATCGAAATTGGAGTTGCGCCATCTAATTGAAAGATTTCCAAGTTTTGTTGATTGCGAGAGAGAACACTGAAAGTTGTTGATTTCCCGGTTGTGCTTACCGTCACTAAATACGGGTGAGTCTCTTTATTCCATGGGATCTCTTGGACGCTGCCTTCGAGGCCCGCCAAATGCAGTGAGACTTCGGCATTCGCGGTTCCTGCGAATGGGTAGCGGTGTGAACGTGCGGGTTTGCGCGGGTTGGCGGGATCTGCGATCCAAGCGATTTCCACGGGGGACTCATCAACACGTTCAACGAGGAGACTCTGTGAATCTTGATTCCACCAGTAACCGCGCATCCGATCGAGTTCCTCAGCGGCAGCAAAGTCAGCGAGACCCCACGACACGTTTTCTTCATTTTCTCCTGGCCCACACAGTCGTGTCACTTTTTGCGTATTCGAATTCACTGCGAGAAGCGAACCTGCTTGAACGAATGCAATCTGACTGCCGTCGGGACTCAGTCGTGGGTCAATGCAGCCACCACCAGCATGAAGGGCTGTTGGACTTTCAATGGTTGAATCGAATTGTGGGGGCAGGTTTTGCAGGAAGAGTTCACCGTCCAGGGCAAAGGTAATCTTTGTGAAATCTTTATCGGTTGAATAGCCGGTTACCCCTTCGGTGACCTCCCGCATGCGTTCTCGGCGCGCAACTTCTTCGGCTGGGATTTGGCCACTTGTTGCTAGTGACGCTGATTCCAGCAGTCGGCGCTCGCTCCACCCAGAGTCTGATTTCTCGGCGAGCCAAATATCCGTAGTTGCGATCCTGCCTGACGCCGTACGCAGAAAAACAACTTGGTCGCCACCGGGCCGTATGGAAAAGTTTCGAGGGGCACCCAGTCGGAAACTGCGGGTCGCGGCCTTTTGTCGGGGAAAGGATTCACTCATGTGCGAATCATGCCGTATTGGAAGTGACCGCTACCCTTGGTCAATGACTTCTACAGCCCGACTCTTGATTGTTCATGCCCACCCCGACGACGAAACAATTGGTACCGGGGCAACCATGGCCAAGTACGTCTCCGAGGGAGCTTCGGTAACCCTAGTGACCTGCACTTTAGGTGAGGAAGGTGAAGTTCTCGTTCCCGAGTTGGCGCATCTCGCTGCGGATCAGAATGATTCCCTGGGTGAACACCGCATTAGTGAGTTGAGCGATGCGATGGCCCTCTTGGGGGTTACGGATTTCCGGTTCCTTGGCGGCCCGGGAAAGTACCGTGATTCGGGAATGATGGGTGTTGAGAGCAATAAGCGCGAAGATTGCTTCTGGAACGCGGATTTGTTGGAGGCAGCGACGGACCTTGTTAAAATCATTCGCGAGGTGCGACCACAAGTAGTCGTGACCTACGACGACTTTGGTGGCTACGGTCACCCCGACCACATTCAGGCTCATCGAGTGACGACGTATGCGGTTGCGTTAGCGGAAAGCCAAAGTTTCAAACCTGAATTGGGCGACGTCTGGTCGGTTGCCAAAATCTATTGGACCGCTTTTCCCAAGAGTCGAATCGTTGCTGGGATTGCAAAGTTAAAGGAGATGGGTGATGAGAGTGAATTCGCCACGATGGATCCTGATGAAATCCCATTTGCGGTAGACGACTCGGTGATCACGACCGTGATTGACGGATCGGCTTTCACCCAAGCGAAATTTGACGCTCTCACCGCCCACAAAACACAGGTCACAGCGGATAGTGGCTTCTTTGCGCTTTCTAATAATTTGGGGCTGGAGATTTTCACCGAGGAACACTACCGACTCGTTCGAGGCGGGTTGCCCTCGAAGGGACAGGAAAGCGACCTATTTGAAGGCCTCACCCTTGTCTGAACCGATTCAGCGGACCCTGTCATTGATGGGCTTTGTTTTTATGGGATTTGCCATCGGGGTTACCGGCGCGTTTATTCAGGCTCATCGGTTGATTCTTGCAATCGGTGATTTTGTGGTCGTTGTTCCTTGGGGCACAATGTTGCTACTCGCTGGAGTTCTTTTAGTGACTCGACTTGCCACTATCGCGGTGGGAACCCGTTGGGGCGGTTGGCTCTTCTTCACCTGCTGGTTGGCTGCAACCGTCTTGCTATCGGCCGACTCCCCGTCTAGTGATTTGGCTATTAGTTCGGGTGCGCGTCAAATGGTGTATCTCTTTGGCGGAATCGTCTTGGGTGCCGCTGTTGCAACGCTTCCGGTTGAGTTCCGGATCCGCAGAGGAACCAAAAGGCAGGCTCAGCCGTCAGTTTCTTCGAAGTAAAAAATCCCGAGTCCATTGTGAACGCATGTCGCTTCAGAGATGACCTGCCGGTATTGCTTAACATAGGAACCTAGTCCAAATAATTTAAAGGGAAAGCGTGAATTCGACAGTTGCGGAGATTCGTTGTGAGTGAGCAGACATCATCATTGCCTGCGCCCTCAAAGCGCACTCTCATTTGTGGTAGGGGTTGGGATAGCGGCCCTAGTTGCTGTTTTTTTGGGGATCTATGTCGCAACCAATGACGGCGTTCGTCCTGGAACAAGCGTTTCCGGTGTCGCAATTGGCGGGTTGAGCGTTAATGAAGCAGTTACGGTGCTCGAAGAGTCCGTGGGCACAAAGCTCAACCGGAAACTTGAAATCTCAGCAGGGGATCAAGTCTTTGAATTACGTCCACGCGCGGCCGGGATTACCCTCGACGCCCAAGCAACCGTCGAGCAGGCCGCATCTACCGGATTCAACCCGCTGAGGGCAATTACCGACTTGATTGGTTCGCGCGAGGTAGAGCCGGTCATTTCTATTGATCAGGAGCTATTGACCGAGTCGGTCGACTCAATCGCAGACGTTGTAAATCTCAATCCGATCGAACCTAAGCTTTCCGTGACTAAAAATAAAATAAATTTGACACCAGGAAGTGACGGTCTGCAGGTTGATCGCGCGGCGCTGGGAGGCCAGATTATCGACGCGGTCACCCAGGTTCGTTCAACGATTGAGGCGACCCTGAAAGTGACACCTTCGAGGGTCTCCGCTCTCAATGCAACGAATGCGGAAACACTCGCAAAGAAGGCGGTCGCCAACCCGGTGAACGTGAGTGTTGGCAACGTCATAGCAACTATTCCACCCGAATCAATCGCTCGGGCACTCTCTTTTACCACCCAAGGGAATCAACTTTCGCCCGAACTTGACGGTGCCGTTCTTCACGCATCAATTGCTAATCAACTTAAACGTGCCGAGCAGCCTGGACGTGACGCTAGCTTCAAGATTGTAGCTGGCGCACCGGTCGTGGTTCCCTCCGTTGTTGGCACGGGGGTCTCTGATGCCGAACTGGCTACTGCAGTACTGGGGGTTTTGTCGGTTTCGAGCAGTAATCGGAGTGTTTCCGTTGCGTTAGGGACTCGTGATCCTGAACTCACAACGGCAGCCGCTCAACAGTTGGGTATCAATGAAAAACTTTCCAGTTTCACTCAGGACTTCCCCTACGCCGCGTATCGGGTAACCAACATCGGTCGGGCTGCCGAATATGTTAATGACACAATCTTGATGCCCGGTGAGACTTTTTCGATGAATGACACCATCAAGGAACGCACCGTAAAAAATGGTTACACCGTCGGGACAATCATTGGAGCTGGTGGTGTTTTTGAAGATGCTCTCGGCGGCGGTGTTTCAGCGGCAACAACCGCTGTCTGGACGGCCGCATTCTTTGCCGGGATGGAACGGACTGATACCAGAGCCCATTCATTGTATATTTCGCGTTACCAGCCCGGGCTTGAAGCAACAGTCGCCTGGGGATTCTTTGACATGAAATTCACAAATGAATTACCCAATGCAGTTCTCATAAAAACGAAAATGACAAATACCTCGATGAGAGTCACCTTCTGGGGCACCCCGCAGTACGACTCAATTGAGGCTGACTTCGGCGAGAGACGTAATCTCAAGGCGCCCAGGAAAATTGTTATGACCAACAAGCAGTGCACACCTCAGTCGGGGATTGAAGGCTTCACCATTACCGTTGATCGGGTATTTACGAAAAATGGCGAAGAAGTTATCCGCGAGCCCATGACCACGGTCTACAACGCCGGCCCAAATGTTGTCTGCAAGAAAAAGAAGCCCAAGCCAGACATCCTTGATCCGGCAGGCGCAGAGTTTGACAACAACCCCAGCCCGTCGGCTTCTGCGAGTTCATAACGGATTAATCTTTCGCTGGCTCCAGATGTGCGCCCTCGCTGGTATCCACGACAGTGAATCCTCGCTCTGCAATTTGATCACGCAATTGATCACTGAGCGCCCAATCTTTTGCACTTCTTGCCGTATCGCGTTGGTCAAGTAGTTCGGTGACCTCAGCGGGGACCTCGGGCACCGGATCGAGGTCCTTGCCAACCTCACGGGCAAGGTCTAAGCCGAAGAGTGAATCAAGGTGGGCAAACATTTCGAACTTTGCGCCGTCACTCACGGTTTCGTTTTTCTCCAAGGCACGCAAGGCGTTCACGGCCATGGGGGTATTAAGATCTTGGGAAAAATACCCAGCAATCTCGTCAGCGATCTCCTGATTCATTGGGTGGGATTCGCTCTGAGACCACATGTTTACTTTGCGGCGCCAGCGGTTCAAAAGCTCCTGTGAAGACTGAATTACCTCCCACGTGAGATTCATTTGACTTCGATACTTGTGTTGCATGAATGCCAGACGTAATGCGAGCGGGTCGTACCCACGATCGATGACATCTTGCACGAGCACCACGTTGCCCGAAGATTTACTCATTTTTCGCGATTCAAAGAGCAGATGCTCGGCGTGAACCCAGTGTCCTACTACTTCGTGATCACCAGAGGTCGCCGAGTTGCTTTGAGCTCTTTCGTCTTCGTGGTGGGGAAACCGAAGATCAATTCCACCCGTGTGAATATCAATATTTTCGCCCAGCAAGTCCAGGCTCATAGCGCTGCATTCGGTGTGCCAGCCTGGATATCCACGACCCCAAGGGGTATCCCAGGTCAGTTGGGTCCGGTTTTCACCCGCCGACTTCCACAGTGCCCAATCCGCATGAAACCGCTTTGCAGATTCATTCTCGTCCGCGTCAAATTTATGTCCCGGGCGAAGTGCATCCAGTTTGTTTCCACTCAACGCCCCGTAGCTGGGGAAAGATTCAGCCGAAAAATAAACGGAACCATCGGCTCCCACATAAGCATTTTCGCTCTCGATCAATTTTTGAATCAAAGTAAGCATGGATTCAATGGACTCACTGGCTTTGGGGTAGTGGTCGGCAGGATGGATATTGAGTCGGGCGAGGTCTTGGTGAAATGCGTGTTCGAAGTGTTGGGCAATATCGAGGGCCGTCCTGCCGGTTTTTTCTGACTCTGCCAGCATTTTGTCTTGTGAAGCCGGAAGTGACTCGTTGGCCCCACCAAGCCCGGTGTCGTCGGCCATGTGACCAACATCGGTGATGTTTTGAACCACTATTGTGCGAAAACCTTCATGGTGCAGGGTTCGCGAGATCAGGTCCGTCACCAGAAAAGTACGCATATTTCCTACGTGAGCGTCCCGATAGACGGTCGGCCCGCAGGCATAAATACGGGCAAGATCGGGGTGATTGGTTGCTATGGGATCAATTTCCCGGGTCATGGTGTTATAGATCAGCACCACTTGAGCCTAGAGGCACACCCGTTTTCCGGGACGCTAGGTGCGGACTCTGACAGGAAGCGGTAAGTTGAGAGGGCACGGCGACCTTTACCAACCCGGCGCAGCGAACATGCGCCTTAATTTTTGGAGCGAACGTGACCTACGTCATCACCCTTCCCTGTGTAGACCTCAAAGACCGGTCTTGTATCGAAGAGTGCCCGGTCGACTGCATCTACGAAGGCGATCGCATGCTGTACATCCAGCCCGACGAGTGCGTGGACTGCGGGGCTTGCGAGCCGGTCTGCCCAGTTGAGGCGATTTATTACGAAGACGACGTCCCCTCTGAGCACAAAGCGTTCACCGCGGCCAACTCGGACTTCTTCGTTGAACTGGGTTCACCCGGTGGAGCTGCGAAGTTGGGTGCTCAGGCATTTGATGTACCGCTGTTGGCCGGTATTGAAACCCAAATCCACGACGAGTAGGAACGCGACGAATCAGAAACAGTTGGGTCACCCTGTTGTGAGAGCAGATCGTTGGGCGCAGTTACCGGACTTCCCGTGGGATGCTCTTGCGCCATTTGCCGACATCGCCCGATCCCATTCCGACGGACTCATTGATTTATCCGTGGGCACGCCGGTTGATCCAACGCCACTCGTTGTTCAACAAGCGCTTCAGGGGGCTGCAAATGCGCCGGGGTATCCGACCACTGCTGGAAAACCGCAACTAGCAACAACGTTCATTAACTGGGCGATTGCAACCTTGGGTGCTCCTGCCAACACCGCGGTGCTTCCAACAATTGGTTCAAAGGAACTAGTCGCAGCACTGCCTAATTTGCTGGGTTTCGGTGCCGGTCACGTTATGGTTATTCCCCCAATCGCTTATCCCACTTACCTGGTGGGCGGGCTTGCTGCCGGCCTTGAAGTGATAACTTCCGACTCACCTGAATTGTTGAGCCAGGCTGTGTCCTTGTTGTGGCTGAATTCTCCGTCAAATCCAACGGGTGAGGTGCTGAGTTTGCAGCGGCTTCAGGAGCTGGTCCAATGGGGTCAGGCTCATGGCGTTGTGATCGCAAGTGATGAGTGCTACTTCGAATTGGGTTGGGACGCGGAGCCGGTCTCTATCTTGGACGAACGCGTAAATGGTGGAAAGCTCACCGGGCTACTCGCAGTTCACTCACTGTCGAAGCGATCCAATATGGCGGGCTACCGTTTCGGGATGCTGGCTGGGGACCCCACATTGGTGAATTCGATCCTGGGAATTCGCAAACACTTGGGCATGATGGTGCCCACATTTGTTCAGCACGCAGCGATCGCGGCCTATCAAGATGTTGAGCACGTGCGGGAACAAAAGGCGAAGTATCGCTCACGGAGAACCGTGCTCTACGAAGCATTGACCGCGCGAGGCTTTGAGATTTGTCACAGTGGGGCCGGTTTATACCTGTGGGCAACCCAGGATAGGGACTGCTGGGACACGGTCAACGAACTCGCTACGTTGGGGATTCTGGTCACTCCGGGCGCTTTCTATGGGGAAAAAGGCCAAAAATTTGTTCGGGTTGCCTTGACCGCAACTGACAAAGACGTTGAAAACGCGGTGACTCGACTCATCGATTTCACCTAGGTGGATTTTCATTAGAAACAATCAATGGGTACTCTGCGCTGGTGACTGAAAACGTGCTCAATTACCCCGGTGGGACCCTTGATCTTCCAATAGTGGAATCCAGTGAAGGAGAGAACGGTCTTGGCATCACAGACCTACTCAAAACCACGGGCAACGTCACGCTCGATCCAGGATTTGTGAACACTGCCTCCTGTACCTCGGCCATCACATTTATCAATGGCGACGAAGGAATCCTTCGCTACCGCGGCTATCCAATCGAACAGCTGGCTGAAAAATCCACTTTTTTGGAGACTTCATATTTGCTGGTCTACGGACACCTGCCGTCGTCGAAGGAACTAGGTGAGTTTGAATCACTTATTAACCAGCACACCATGCTGCATGAAGATTTGCGTCGCTTTTTTGACGGTTTCCCAAGAGATGCACACCCGATGCCGGTGCTGTCCTCGGCCGTCTCGGCGCTTTCTACTTTTTATCAGGACTCTCTAGACCCATTTGACCAAGAGCAGGTTGAGATTTCGACAATTCGTCTGCTCGCGAAAGTTCCGACGATCGCCGCCTACGCATACAAGAAATCGGTCGGGCAGCCATACCTGTACCCGGACAATTCCCTGGGATTCATTGAAAATTTTCTTCGAATGACTTTCGGAGTTCCTGCCCAGGATTATGTTGCAGACCCCGTTGTCGTCCGAGCCCTAAATCAACTTTTCATTTTGCACGCCGACCACGAACAAAACTGTTCAACCTCAACGGTCCGTCTCGTTGGTTCATCCCATGCCAATCTTTTTGCCAGCGTGTCGGCGGGGATTAATGCGCTTTTTGGGCCGCTTCACGGAGGCGCCAATCAAGCGGTCCTGGAAATGCTGGGGGACATCCATGATTCAGGCGAAGGCGTCGATGCCTTTATCAAAAGGGTGAAAGCTCGCGAAGATGGCGTAAAACTGATGGGCTTTGGGCATCGCGTGTACAAAAATTACGATCCTCGCGCGGCAATTGTTAAAAAGACCGCCTATGAAGTGTTAGAAGCACTCAACGTCAGTGATCCGCTGCTGGACATTGCATTGCAGCTTGAAGCGGTCGCACTGGAGGATTCGTTCTTCATTGAACGTAAGTTGTATCCGAATGTTGATTTTTACACCGGCTTAATTTACAAGGCCATGGGTTTCCCAACCCGGATGTTTACCGTCCTGTTTGCACTGGGTCGACTACCAGGCTGGATTGCTCAGTGGCGGGAAATGATTGAAGACCCCACCACCAAAATTGGCCGACCACGCCAGGTGTACACCGGAGAAACCGAACGCGACTACCCGACGCGTTAACGCTTAGTGCAGGGCAGCGTTTAATCCACCCCATGAACCAGTGCGGTCTACGGCTTCGACGCCGCCGGTAACGGAGTTTCGCCGGAAGAGTAGATCGTGTGCACCTGAAAGGTTGCCGGCTTTAACTACCTCACCGTCGGGCATTAGAACCTTGCTACCGGCGGTTACATAAAGGCCAGCCTCGACAACACAACGGTCACCGAGTGAAATTCCAATCCCGGCGTTTGCCCCGATGAGGCATTCACGTCCCACGGAAATCATTTCTTTGCCACCACCGGAGAGGGTTCCCATAATGGATGCCCCGCCACCGATATCAGACCCGGCTCCCACAATCACTCCAGCGGAGATGCGACCTTCAACCATTGAGGCGCCCAAGGTCCCCGCGTTGAAGTTCACGAAACCTTCATGCATAACGACCGTTCCCGGTGCGAGATGGGCTCCCAGTCGTACCCGATCTGCGTCAGCAATTCGCACCTCACTGGGAGTGACGTAGTCCACCATGCGGGGGAAGCGGTCCAGCCCAAAAATTGTTAATTGGTCCCCGCGGGCGCGGGTGCGAAGTCGTACTTCACTGACCCGTTCGACGGGAATCGGTCCAAGATTTGTCCAAGCGACAAGTTCAAGTTTTCCAAAAATACCGTCCATATTGATTGAGCGCGGGGTAACCAGCCGGTGCGAGAGCAGATGCAGCCGCAAATACGCGTCGGCGCCATCAACGGGGGATGCGGAAAGGTCCAAGATCTCGGTGCGAATCCCGCGAACGGTGACGCCGCGTAACTCGTCATGTGTTGCTCCGGCATCGAGTCCAGGAATGTCAGTGGGGGTTGAACTCAAACTGGGGCTTGGATACCAGACGTCGAGCAACGTGTTGTCACTGTACGACGCTAACCCGAGTCCACTTGCAGGTCCACTCAACAGATTTTCGCTCATCGCACTACCGTAGTGGCGTGAGCATGAATGGGCAGTTGGCACCTTTGCATTTGGGGGCAGAATTACCCGTTCTCGCCGCAGCCCTGATCGACATTGCCAGTGAGTCGCACAACGAGGAACAGATCGCGAATTTGGTCGAACAAGCCTTGCGCACCTACCCGCACCTAATAGTCACCCGAATTGGCAATTCGGTGATAGCAACCAATCACGCGGGGCGCGGTCATCGGGTTGTCATCGCCGGTCACTTGGACACCGTTCCGGCTAACGGGAATCTTCCGCACCGTATTGAAGCAGGGCGAATTTACGGTTTGGGATCCGCTGATATGAAAGGTGGGGTTGCAGTTGCTTTGCAACTTGCTGCCACCGTCGCAGAGCCGACGTGCGACGTCACTTTTATTTTCTATGAATCCGAGGAGGTCAGCTCGGAGTTCAACGGTCTTGAAAAAATTTCGGTAGTGGCCCCGGAGTTTTTAGGGGCTGATTTCGCGGTGCTGATGGAGCCCAGCAATGCAAATATCGAAGCAGGGTGTCAAGGAACGATTCGAGCGAGCATCACGACTCATGGTGAACGAGCACACAGTGCGCGGAGCTGGATGGGTAAAAATGCAATCCATCAAGCCCGCGAGATTTTGGCAATATTGGAAAACTATGAACCAGCCAGTCCGGTAATTGACGACCTCACATTTCGAGAGGGGTTAAACGCGGTAGCAATTACCGGGGGCATCGCCGGAAACGTTATTCCCGATCTCTGCTGCGTTACCGTAAATTACCGTTTCGCCCCGGATAAATCAGTGGAGACGGCGGTAGCGCACGTGAAAACAGTGTTTGCTGGCTTTGATGTCGTGGTCATCGACCAGGCACCCGGTGCGCTCCCTGGCCTTTCACACCCTGCTGCCCGGGCATTTCTTGCGGCAATGAATGCTGCGGTGGCTCCAAAGTTTGGTTGGACGGATGTGGCCCGCTTCTCGGAAATGGGCACACCCGCAGTGAATTACGGACCGGGCGACCCTTCGATTGCGCATAGCCAAGGGGAGTTTGTGAACATTGACGAGCTCACCAGCGTGTTCACAAACCTTTGCAACTGGCTGACCGGTCAAGGCTCGACTCTCCCGGGTCAAGCAGTCCAAGGTCAAGGTCAAGGTCAAGGTCAAGGTCAAGGTCAAACGTGACATTCCTATTTGTGTTCCTTGCGATCCTGATAATTACGGCGGCCGCCCTGGCGATCACCGGTCGGTTTACCCTCGATGCCGGAATCAGCAATACTGGTGATCACAAGCCCGACGGGCGCGGTTTTGACGTGACGCTGCGGGGCTATCGCATGGACGAGGTCGACCAGAAAATCACTGAACTTGAGGACAGAATCACCGAATTGGAAGCCAGACCCAAGACCTGAGAAGTTAAACGTGAATGACACCAGGGCCCGTGGTCTTGGCGTGAACGTGGGTATGAACATTGACATTGACATTGACTTTGACTTTGATATTGACATAAACACCGTGATCGACGCTGCCGTGCAGAAATCCGTGAAGGCGATGGGGGAGGTACCGGCTCAGCCCTTGCGCCGATCCCGCTAATGAGAGGGCGAGTCGGTAGGGAAGGGGGTCATGCGGAATAATGACTTTGACGATCCGGGCCTGCCCGGGAACCTAATGGGCGCACCGTCGCCGCAAAGACTTGGCTGGAAGGGGACACACTTATGGCCGCGATGAAGCCACGTACCGGAGACGGACCGATGGAGGTCACCAAAGAGGCTCGCAGTTACGTGATGCGGGTTCCCCTTGAGGGTGGTGGGCGGCTAGTCGTCGAGCTCAAGGCCGACGAAGCCAAAGAACTTGGGGCAAAACTTCTCGAAGTTTTCGCCTAGAAAAGTACGTCAATCCCGGCTTTGTAGTGAGGCCAAGAAAAGCCCCTCACCAACGGTGAGAAGTGAGGGCAACCAGTCGCTATCAGTGCGCAATTCGGTTGCCATATCTCGCATTGCGGTTGCTTCGTAGTCGCGGGTCGCTGGATCAGCCATGCCGGTCGCAAATGCCCCGTGAAAGATTACCAACCCGCCAATCCGCAAAAGGCGCTTTGCCTGATTCAGCATTGCCGGGTACTCCCCGGCCTCCGCATCAATGAAAATGAGGTCGTACGCACCATCAGAGAATCTCGGCAGAACGTCAAGTGCCCGCCCGGCAATGAGTCGCGTGCGGTTGGACTCAAAGCCAAGGCTAGTGAAGAGCTCCTTGGCGTGACGCTGGTATTCCGCTTCAAGATCAATACTGGTCAGCACCCCGCCAGCTTTCATTCCTTCAAGGAGTGCAGCGCCAGAGATCCCGGTGCCCGTACCCACTTCGATAATCGCTTGCGCGTGAATTGAAGCCGCAAGCAACTCCAGCAGGGATGCAACCTGGGCGCTAACACACCCAAGACCTAGATCGGCAGCGCGCAGTCTGGCGTCTCGGATTTCACCCGCGTGCTCGGCGTCAAACTCACCCAAATAGCTCTCGGTGTACTCGGCAGCACCGGCTGTAATTGCTGAATGGGGCATTTCACTCCTTGCGACACTGGCACCTATCGGTTTAGTTGCTTTTAAAATCCTAGTGGCTAGCCCTCGCAAACGTGCGCTAGTGCGCGTTAGGCTTCTCGAGTGAGTGAACTTCCACCAACCAATTTCGTAGCACCACCGGCAAATCCTGCGCCGCACCCGGGTAAATCTGATCGCCGCGGGCTAGGCGTGCTGGGAACGGTGATCATTTCGGCGGTGACCGCCATCATTGTGGGTGGTGTGGCAGGACTTGGTGGGTATCTGATCGGATCAAATGGAGATCAGAATACGAGCGGCTCGAGCAACGTGATTGAACTGCCGCAAGCAGCCGGGGTATTAGACGTCGCGACAACCGATGTCGCCGCAATCGCGGCATCTGTGTTACCCAGTGTGGTTTCAATTCTGATTGAAGCCGGGGGTAATTCTGGCAGCGGTTCGGGTTTCATAGTTCAGTCTGATGGCTATATTCTCACGAATAATCACGTGGCTGCGCCGGCAGCAAATGGTGGTGAACTCACGGTGGTTTTCGAAGACGGTGAAAAGGCGGTGGCCAAAATCGTCGGTCGCAATACTTCCTATGACCTTGCGGTTCTCAAAGTTGATAAGACTGGACTCCCCGCTGCCGTGCTCGGTGACTCGAGTGCTGTTCGCGTTGGTGAAGCGGCCATCGCAATTGGGGCACCGCTTGGACTTAATGGCACGGTGACTTCGGGGATCATCAGTTCTTTGGATCGACCGGTCACGGCTGGGGGCAGTGGTGAATTGGCATTCATCAATGCTATTCAAACTGATGCCGCAATCAACCCGGGAAACTCAGGTGGACCACTTCTTGACGGCAGCGGCCGAGTGATTGGAATCAACTCTGCCATCGCGACTCTGGCCGGAACAATCGGGGGAGAAACCGGGTCAATCGGACTTGGTTTTGCCATACCGATAAATACCGCGAAGAGAATAGCCGAAGAGTTAATTTCAACGGGAGATTCGCAGACGCCAATCATTGGCGTCGTGCTCAATACAGCCTTTACCGGCGAGGGTGCTGAAATCAGTGAAATTACCCCGGGAGGTCCGGCACAAAAGGCGGGCATTCGAGTGGGAGACGTGATTACCAGATTTAACGGCCGGCAAGTCGCTGACTCAACCGAGTTGGTCGTTGCAATCCGGAGTTACGCTCCGGGTGAGCAAATCGAGATCATGGTTACCCGCAATGGGCAGGCATCAACCCTGGAATTGACTTTAGGCTCGTCAACCACAATCGGCTAGGACACTTGGAGAGAGGGGACAGACCTCACTCGGTGAACTCAGCGCACTCGGCGTAATCTAATAGTGTGTTTGATATTGGGATCGGGGAGATGATTGCTCTCGGGGTACTCGGGCTCCTCATTTTCGGTCCGGAGAAACTACCGAGAGCCGCCGCTGATGCGGCTAAATGGTTGCGTCAAATCCGTGAAATGGCCACTTCGGCGCGAAGGGACCTTTCCGAATCATCCGGTTTAGATCTCCAAGACACGATTAATACCGTAAAAAGTCTCGGTGAGTATCACCCACGAAACCTTGCAACTTCTTTGTTTGCCGAGGATACCTCTACAGATAAAAAGAAGCCGGCTGCCCAAACCGATAAGCCGATATTTGACCCAGACGCCACCTAGCCCTTAACGTCCGGCTGGTGTGATATTCAAACTCATGCCGGCAAGGCCGCGGGGCTTTGCACATAATTGCTCTGCGATGGCCGCAATCGAAACTGCGGCATCAGATTCGGGAAATGCGCTGATGAGTGGCTCGCCCTTATCTCCGCCTTCACGTAAGCGAACATCAAAGGGAATTTTTCCCAAGACCGGGATATTTGTTCCAAGGGTCTTGGTCAGGCCGTCCGCAACTGCTTGGCCGCCGCCGGCACCAAATAGATCAATTGGTTCACCACAATGTGGGCAGGGAAAAGCACTCATGTTTTCGATTACACCGAATACTTTTTGATTTGTTTGCGCGGCAAGGGTGCCTGAGCGAATTGAGACGTCAGCCGCCCCCTGTTGAGGAGTGGTAACAACAATCAGTTCGGCGTGGGGTAGAAGTTGTGCGGTTGACAGTGCGATGTCTCCGGTACCCGGTGGCAGGTCAAGCAGCAAAAAATCCAAGTCGCCCCACCAGACATCGGTCAGGAATTGTTCGAGGGCGCGATGCAGCATTGGTCCTCGGAAAGCAACAGCCTGTTCGATTCCACCTGGCTTAAAGGACAACATGGACATGACTCGAACGCCGTTACCTTGCGGAGGCATGATTAAGCCATCCACCATGGTGGGTGGCGTCATTGCGTTGAGAATTTTAGGAATCGAGTGGCCGTAAACGTCGGCATCGAGGAGTCCTACGGTGTAACCACGTTCAACTAATGAAACCGCTAAGTTCGCCGTAATCGAAGATTTACCAACTCCACCCTTACCCGATGCAATGGCAAATATTTTGGTGAGAGATCCAGGCTTATTGAACGGAACTTCTTTTTCGGCCCGACCGCGAAGGGTCTCGCGCATTTTGCCTCGTTGTTCATCAGACATGACATCAAGTTCAACCAGCACCTCTACAACTCCCGGAACCTGCATCACGGCGTCGGTTACGCGCTCGGTGATTGTGGTTTTCATGGGGCACCCTGAGATGGTAAGGAAAATACCAACCTCGACTAATCCATTTTCCCGGAGGTCAACCCCTTTTACCATTCCCAGATCGGTGATGGGTCGGTTGATTTCTGGGTCATCGACACCCGCAAGGGCTGCATGAACCGCTGCTAGGTCAATGCCGGAGCCGGAGGTGTCGGAATCATTGTTGGTGAAGGCCATGTTCAGATGCTATCGGGGGTGCGGAAACCGGCATTGGAGCCGGTGATTGAGCGCTTTCAATTCGATCCAGGCGGTCGACTATTTCCTCGAGCAGGTCACGCAATTCACCGCGCAAATAATCGCGGGTTGCCAGCTCGCCCATCGCGTCGCGGACGTCAGCGATTTCCCGGGCGAGGTAGTCACTGTCGGCGAGGATCCGCTCACTTCTGGTTCGGTCCTCTTGGAATTGAACCCGATCACGGTCTGTCTGCCGGTTTTGTGCAAGCAAAATGAGTGGTGCAGCGTAGGAAGCCTGCAGTGAAAGTAAAAAGGTAAGAAAGATAAAGGGATAAATATCGGGCTTCAGATTATCCGAAGCCAGCACATTCCAACTTACCCAAGAGACAACAACCACCGTCATCCAGGCGATAAAGGCCCATGACCCGATGTAGCGGGCCACCCGCTCAGACATAGCACCAAAAAATTCTGGATCGTAGGTCGGGCGACGGGCACGGCCGCGTTCTAATGGTTGGTCCAGTCGCCGCTTGCGGCTCGAGTCCAGCGGTAACTTAGCCATTAGTCACCCCCGACTCTTCCTCTTCCCAGCCGTCGGGTGCCTCGCGCCAACCTTGGGGCAACATGTGGTCCACGAGGTCATCGAAGGTCACCGCGCCGACAAGGGAACCGGTCTCGTCGACAACGGGCAGCGCGACCAAGTTGTAGGCGGCAAAACTTCGCGTTAAAACAGAAAGTGGAGTGTCCGGTCGCATCGGTTCAAGTGAGGTGTCGACGAGCGAGGACACCAAAGAGGATGGTGGTTCTCGCAATAACCGTTGAAAGTGACACACCCCTAGGAACTTGCCCGTTGGAGTTTCAGTGGGTTGACGGCAAACGTACACCTGTGACGCAAGTGCCGGCGAGAGATCTGGATTGCGAATTCGCGCGAGCGCATCAGCAACGGTTTCGTCTGGTGCCATGACGATTGGCTCGCTTGTCATCATGCCACCGGCAGAAAAATCGTCGTAGCTCAACAGTCGTCGGATGTCGTTGGCTTCGTCCGGCTCCATTCGGGTGAGCAGATCTTCAGCGCGTTCGGGCGCCAGTTCGGAGATTAAGTCGGCGGCGTCGTCCGGATCCATTTGTTCTAAAATATCGGCCGCTCGTTCGGCTTCTAATGCTTCCAGGATTTCAACACGGTTCTGGTCCGTCATTTCCTCGAGCACGTCAGCCAATCGTTCATCGTCGAGTTCGCGGGCAATTTCAGTTCGACGTTTGGGAGTAAGTTCACGCAGCATGGAGGCAACGTCGGCTGGACGCAGCGTCTCCATCGTTGCAAGTAATTGTTCGGCCGGTTGGTCAGGAGCGGGTAATGACATGTTCGAAACGTCATGCCAGTCAACCACCATCTTTTCACCTCTGCGGCGAAACCCACTCGTTGCTCTTCGCACGAAAAGTTGGTCAACCAACCATTCCCGACCTCGTGACTGTTCGACACTGACGTCAAGAATGGTCACCGGATCACTGGAAGCGCGTAATGTCACGGATCGGTCGAGCAGCTCTGCCGTGACCAAAGTTTCATTTTTGCGTTGTTCGAAGCGGCGAAGGTTTACCGTGCCCGTAACAATTATTTGCCCCGAGTCAATAGTGGTGACCTTGGTCATGGGAACAAAAATTCGACGACGGGGTGGAACTTCAACAACCAAACCCGTGAGTCGCGCCGGGAGATTCCCTGATCGCATCACGACAATCGCGTCTCGAACCTTCCCCATTTGGTCGCCATTTGGGTCAAATACTCCCAGGCCGTTAAGGCGGGCGAGGAAGACTCGAGGATTCGTGCTCACCTGCGCAGGCTACCGCTATCTGGGGCCGTGAAAAAACATGTTGGGCTGATCAACTCAGGATTGAGTCAATGGTGTTGGCTTCATCCGTGAGTACAGCATCGCAGGGGGGATTAAATCGCGGTTCGGTCAACCTCGGCCTCCCTCCCAAAGGCGACCTCATTGCGCTAGCGGTCGCAATCGTCTTTATTGCTCTCAGCGGCCCCGTGATCGCCGCGACCGCCGCACCGGTGCTCGCCATAGCTTTTTGGCGTTGCTTGATCGGGAGCGGACTGACCGGGATCTGGGTTGCCTGGAAGGAGCGGGAGTCCTTTCGAGCCCTAACCCGCAGAGAATGGCGTCTGACCGCAATTTCTGGGCTCTTCCTCGGGTTGCATTTTGCGACCTGGATCCCTTCCCTTGTTTTCACTTCCGTGGCCGCATCAACAGCACTTGTCGCAACGCAACCGATCTGGGCCGCGTTCATAGCTCGAGCACAAGGGGTACGAATTAGTCGCGGATCTTGGATTGGAATTTGGATCGCACTTTCGGGTGTGTTGGTTCTGACAGGAATTGATATCCGCACCGACACTCGACATTTAATTGGCGATGCACTTGCATTGGCGGGCGCAATTTTTGCTGCGGCGTATGTTTCGGTAGGTGCAGAAGTGCGAAAGAGTGTGTCAACTGCAACCATGACGTTTCCACTTTATGGAATTGCGGCCTTGACAATCTTGCCGCTGACGTTCATTTTCCAACAGGAATTAGTTGGCTTTGAACTAGATGCGTGGCTCATGATTTTGGGGATCACTCTGGGCGCGCAGTTGCTGGGCCACACATTGATGAATAAGGTTTTGGCGAATTCTTCGGCAACATTTGTATCCCTTGCGATTTTATTTGAGATGCCAGGGGCGGCGTTGGTCGCAGCAATATGGCTGGGTCAGACGCCACCGGTCGCGATTTATCCGGCGGCGGCTCTGATCATTATTGGCGTAATTTTGGTGATCAAGTCAAACCCCAAAAGTGAAATCCCGATGGAGACTTCGCCAATCTAGGTAAGTGTGATCAGTGTTCTACTTTTGAGCGTAAGACTCGGCAGAGCGGAATGAGAATCAAGGCCGCAAAAAGCGCAATTGAAATTCCCCAAGCAATACCCACCCTTTCGGCAAGAAGACCGACCATGAACGGTGCGAATACGAATCCGGCGCGAGAGATCCAACTCACAACGGTGATTGCCGTTTCAGGGTTGGTTCCCTTGACAAACGTAGCCGCATGCATTGCGGCGGGAAAAAGGGTTGCGATGCCCAGACCAACCACAATGCAGGCGCCAATGTAGGCGTAGAAATTACCGGCCACCAACGCTGCCGCGAGAGCCACCGCGGTGATTCCCATACTGACTTGGGCAATTCGCCTTTCACCGAATCGGTTGACGAAACTGTCACCGAAGAAGCGACCGATCGTCAGTGCAATCGTGAAGGCGACAACGCCGAGGCCAACCTGAGCTCCGTCGACACCGAGTTCGGTGAGATAAATAGATGACCACCGTTGCGGGACATCTTCGACTATCACGGCTAGGAATATAAATACTCCAATTACGGCGAGCATTGAGCCAACATGGAATCGCGTGATTGATTGCATGGGTGCGATTGAACTGGGATCTATCGCGGTGAGGTGATCTGCGCGGATCTCTTCTGCCAGCTCGACCTGCTCGTTTCCTGAATTCAGATTTTTGGGAAGCAACCATCGGTAAGTAACAAGGACACCGATCAACCCAATGACCGAGACAAAAAATAGGGACCAAGTAAGTGAGAAATCCAAGGCGAGGGTGACTGCGCCAATGATTGCACCGGTAACCGTTCCCAGAGCCCAGAACGCATGCATATTGTTGATTATCGACCGTTTATAGAAACGCTGAACTTGGAGGCCGTGGGCATTTTGGGCAGCGTCCAGTACCGAGTCGACGGCGCCAATGGCGAAAATCACAGTTCCGAGGATGAAAATACTGGGGGCTAATCCAACGAGGGGGAGAAGTGGCAGCATCAGCACCAGCGCGATCATGGAGAACTGCCCGCTACCGAATTTACGCATCCCCATAGCGGCGAATGGGCCGAAGAACAGTCCCCCGGCAGCACCAGCACTGAGAACCACGCCAAGTGCAAGATCTGACATTTCGAGTTGGCCCTGTAGATCGGCCAGCCGTGGCGTGAGTGTGCTGAGGGCAATACCGTTGAAGAAGAAAAGGAAAATAGTGACTAATCGGGCTCGTTTGAGGGTGCGGGCTATCTGTTGAGAACCTCGGACGCCGGACACCCCCCGAGCATAGGTGTGTCCTAGCCCACAGAGCATTCTGCGAGCGAGAAAATTAGTTGCTCGCTAACATGAGGCCATGTCAAAGCCTGGGGACGCTGAACGAGCACTTCGGCCCCGCCGATCGAATCTGGCGGTGCCCGGAAGTAGCGAGAAAATGCTTGACAAGGCGCGCACTCTCCCGGTCGATCAGGTATTTATGGACATCGAGGACGCTGTGGCCCCGCTGGCTAAGCCGCAAGCGCGTAAGAACATCGTCAATGCACTCAATGAGGGCGGCTACGACGGAAAGATTCGCTCGGTGCGGGTGAATGACTGGACCACCCAGTGGACGTATGCCGACGTAATTGAAGTTGTAGAAGGAGCCGGTCCCAATCTTGACGCGATTATGTTGCCCAAGGTTCAAACCGCGGAGCAGGTGATCGCGCTTGACCTGCTCCTCACCCAGCTTGAAAAATCAAATGGTCTAGAAGTGGGTCGTATTGGGATCGAAGCTCAAATTGAAAATGCACTCGGACTCATTAACGTAGACGCAATCGCTCAAGCGAGCCCTCGGGTTGAAACCATTATTTTTGGGCCAGCGGACTTCATGGCCAGTATTAACATGAAGTCTCTTGTCGTTGGTGAACAACCACCAGGTTATGACACGGGGGATGCCTACCACTACATCTTGATGCGAATCCTGATGGCCGCCCGCGCGTATAACAAACAGGCCATCGATGGTCCTTATCTGCAAATCAAAGACGTGGAAGGCTTCCGTCGCGTCGCGGCTCGGTCGGCAGCCCTAGGTTTCGACGGCAAGTGGGCGTTGCACCCGGGTCAAGTCGATGCAGCCAACGAAATCTATTCACCGGACCAGTCAGATTACGACCATTCGGAAATGATCCTTGACGCATATGAATACTTCACCTCGGCAAGTGGTGGCGCAAAAGGCGCGGCGATGCTGGGTGACGAAATGATCGACGAAGCATCCCGCAAAATGGCACTGGTGATGGCGGCCAAAGGTAGAGCGGCCGGCCTTACTCGAACGCAACAATTCACAGCGCCCGAATAATTGAAGTAACCAAAATAATCCGCATCACATGAGTAGGGGAAAGTTATGACTCGCTTGGCTTACACCGAAGGCCTCAACGACATTCAGACAGAGATTCTGAGCGCGGTTCGCACCTTCGTAAACAATGAGATTATTCCGGTTGCCAACCAACTCGAGCACGCCGACGAGTATCCACAGGCAATAGTTGATGGTCTCAAGGAGCTGGGTGTATTCGGACTCATGATCCCGGAGGAGTACGGCGGTTTGGGTGAGTCACTGCTCACCTATTCGCTCGTGGTCGAAGAGATCGCGCGGGGCTGGATGCCTGTCAGCGGTGTCATCAACACCCACTTCATTGTTGCCTACATGCTCATGCATCACGGGACACCAGAACAAAAAGAGAAATACCTGCCCCGGATGGCGACCGGGGAAGTCCGCGGAGCTTTCAGTATGAGCGAGCCCAATTGCGGATCTGATGTGGCCGCAATCACTTCAAAGGGTATTAAGAACGACGAGGGCTACTCGCTGACGGGCCAGAAAATGTGGCTGACAAACGGTGGGTCCTCAACGCTCGTCGCTGTTTTGGTGCGAACCGATGACGCGGCTCCTGCTGATTCCAGTGTGTACAAGCGCATGTCGACCTTCCTCATCGAAAAACCTACCGGTTTTGGTGAGGTGCGTCCGGGACTCAGCATCCCCGGAAAGATTGAAAAAATGGGTTACAAGGGCGTTGACACCACTGAATTGATCATGGACAACCTGCAACTCTCCAATGACGACCTACTTGGTGGGGAACCTGGCAAGGGCTTCTACCAAATGATGGATGGCGTGGAAGTTGGCCGTGTCAACGTCGCCGCACGCGCCTGCGGCTTAGCGCTCCGGGCATTTGAATTGGGAATCGAATACGCCCAAATGCGTGAAACTTTTGGCAAGGCAATTATCGAGCACCAGGCCGTTTCATTCCGCCTCGCCGAAATGGCAACGAAAGTGGAGGCCGCCCATCAAATGATGGTCATGGCTGCAAAACTCAAGGACAGCGGTGCGCGTAATGACCTCGAGTCCGGTATGGCTAAGTACCTCGCGAGTGAATACTGCAAGGAAGTAGTTGAGGATTCATTCCGTATTCATGGTGGCTACGGATACTCGAAGGAATACGAAATTGAGCGTCTCTACCGGGAAGCGCCAATGCTTCTGATTGGTGAGGGTACCGCAGACATTCAAAAAATGATTATTGGTCGTCGGTTGCTTGAGGAATACAAAATCAAGAGCTAACGCAACTACAGTGAGCGCGTGAGTTCAACGTGGGTGTTAGCAATAGTTCTCACCGCTTTCGTTTCGCTGACGCATATTGCTGCACCTCGTATTCTTGACAGCAAGATCCTAAACAGGACGCAGAGCCGCCAAGATGCGGTGGCTTCTTTTGCTGGCGGCGTTGCGATCGCATACGTGTTCGTGCACTTGCTGCCAGAGTTAGCAGATGGCGAACAGGCGTTCACCCAAGTTGGTGTCATCGAAGAAGTACCCGACCTATTCATTCAGTCGTCACTTTTTTTCGTCGCCCTTATCGGTCTCGTCACTTTTTTCTTCCTGGATGCCAAGGCGGAATCCAACCCCAACGGTTCAAAGCAGTTGTATCGAATTCATCTCGGCATGGTTGCAACTCTTAGCTTCATTTTTTCGTACACGAACTTTGACCGAATTGAAATCGGCCTCGATTTTGCCGTCCTCTTCGCCGTAGTCATGAGCTTGCATTTCATTTTGACCGACCGTGGTTTGGCTCGTGCCCATCCCAATCATTTCCAAAGAGAAGACCGCTGGGTACTTTCCGTCGCGCTTGCCCTGGGACTCCTACTGTCATTTATCGCCCCACCACCGAATGAGTTGTGGGTCGCGATTCCCACCGCATTCCTTGGTGGCGCGGTGCTCTTGGGAGTTTTCCGCGAAGAATTACCCACTGTTAATGTAGCCAGACTGGGCTGGTTCACCTTTGCCGTTGCACTCTTTTCAACCCTACTGATTTGGGCGAGCTACACCACGACTTAGTCGACCGAAACGTCCGCCCAAACGATCAAAGTTGAACCTGAAATATCCCAGCCCCAGTGCGAGCTGAGTGAATCGACAATTAGCAGCCCTCGTCCGGACTCAACGAGTCCTTCAGTTCCACCTTCACGGGTTAGATTAGGTTCTTTGGCAGCGAGGTCAAAGCCACTACTGACGGATAACTTCACCTCTAATTGCTTTCCAAGCTCGAGTGAAATATTAATCGCGCCATTTCCGTACTGGAAAGCATTCGACACCAATTCGGAGGCGATTAACCTGGACGAGTTCAATGACGGTGAGTGCGGAATCGAGTCTTCGAGAAATTCACGTGCTAATCGCGCGCACTCGCGAGTGCGCGGAAGTTCACGTGTGAAGTTAGACCCCGTCACCACTGCGGGTCCGGCGACGTTCACGGCTCTTGCCCGTGGGGTCCTTCTTGGGAATCTCACTTTCGGGCTTACTCACGGGCGGCTTTTTCGCCGAGCTACTACCCGACCTCTGGGATGACTTTTGGGGTGATTTTTGACTGGAAGACTTGCGAGCCGGTGGCTTTTGTTGTGGCGACTTGCCGCCCAGATCTTCAAGGGTTTCGGCGCCGAGTCCGGCTCGGGTTTGATCACCCTTGGCCAACCGGCCGGTTGCCTCTCTGGGAATCCCAAGACCGGTGTAAACGTGATCACTTGTCGAGTAGGTTTCCAGCGGATCCTTGAACGGCAGTTTGAGGGCGCGGTCAATCATTTGCCAACGAGCAACGTCCTCCCAGTCGACGAGGGTTACTGCAACACCTGAATTGCCAGCGCGGCCAGTTCGACCAACTCGATGCAGATAGGCCTTTTCATCTTCTGGGCACTCATAGTTAATAACGTGGGTCACACCCTCAACATCAATTCCACGTGCGGCAACGTCGGTTGCAACGAGAATATCAATTTTGCCAGCACGAAATGCGCGGAGCGCCTGCTCGCGAGCGCCTTGGCCCAGGTCGCCGTGGACGGTTCCTACCGCAAACCCTCGTTCTGTTAGTTCATCGTAAATCTTCTGCGCTTTTCTTTTGGTTCGCGTAAAAATCATGACGAGTCCGCGACCTTCTGCCTGCATGATTTTGGCAACGAGTTCAATCTTGTCCATCGGGTGAGCACGCCACACATGCTGCTCAATCGAGTCAACGGTTGCGCTTTCATCATTTGGATCACTTGCGCGGATATGGGTTGGCTGAGTCATATACCTACGAGCTAGGTTAACAATTTGCCCTGGCATGGTAGCCGAGAACAGCATAGTTTGGCGCTCGGTAGGGAGCATCGCAACAATACGTTCAACATCAGGTAGGAAACCCATGTCCAGCATTTCGTCGGCTTCATCCATGACGAGTACGCGGACATTGCTTAAGTCAAGATTCCGACGATTCGAAAGATCAAGAATCCGGCCAGGGGTTCCGACCACAACATCGATGCCGGACTTGAGCGCATCAATTTGCGGTTCAATTGCGCGACCACCGTATACCGCGAGGACACGAACTCCGAGGTCTTTACCGGCAATTGTTAGGTCCGATGCAACCTGGGATGCGAGTTCACGGGTTGGGCAGACGACAAGCGCCTGTGGTGTTGTTCCGCCGGGAATCTGCATGCGTTGAAGAAGTGGGACGCCGAAACCGAGTGTTTTACCCGTTCCGGTTTTGGCTTGACCAATAATGTCGCGGCCGTCAAGGGCCATCGACATGCACATTTCTTGAATCGGGAAGGCAAAGTCAATCCCTTTAGCCGAGAGTGCGGAAACAATTTTGGGGTGCGCGCCCAGTTCGGCGAATGATTTGGCCGGGGCCGGCGTGTATTCAGCCGGATTTTCCGGCAGGGCATCGATTGTGGTTGACAGAAGAACTCCAGTGTTAATGAGGCGGGAAAGTGCCCGCTTCGGGGATCCTGAGCGAGTGGCTCATTGAATTTATGGTACCCCGATACTCTTATGGTGCTTGGCTAGCCCTAGGCAAGTGCGATACCTACTTGTGAGCGGAGTTGATTCGGGCCCCATGACCCAGGAGTCGATTGAGCATGAGTTAACCGATGACCCGCAATACCGGGCGGCGGTTATCGACCTTCTTTCGTTGCTAGCCGTGAGCGAATTGACCGCATTTGAGCGAATGGCCTCCGACTCGGTCCTGGCGCCCTCCTTTGCCGACAAAGCGTCTATGGGCGAGTTGGCAACTACCGAATTCAAGCATTTCATCGCGCTGCGCAATCGACTTGTCGAACTGGGCGCCGACCCTGAAATAACGATGGAGCCCTTCCGGCAAACCCTCGAAGACTTTCACGCTAAAACCAAGCCGACTGACTGGCTTGAAGGACTCATGAAAGCGTTTGTGGGTGATGGAATCGCCCTCGATTTTTATAAAGAGATTTCTTCCTATGTCGACCCGCGGACCCGTGAATTGGTGCTGGAAGTCTGTGACGACCTTTCCCAAGCGGCCTACGTTGTTGAGCGAATCCGGTCGGCAATCGAGGAAGACCCTAAAGTTGCCGGCCGCTTGGCGCTCTGGGGTCGCAGGCTCGTGGGCGAGGCCTTATCTCAAGCCCAACGAGTTGCCGCCGAGCGTGACGCTTTGGCTGCGTTGATCATTGGTGGAGTTGATCGGCCAGGCGCTGACCTTGCTGAAATTGGTCGTATGTTGGCGCGATTAACGGACAGTCACTCCAAGCGCATGGCCGATCTGGGTTTAGCGGCCTGACAACTATTTACCAAACCCAACGCGACGGCCGGTTGCAGGTCCGAGGTCAATGTAGGCAATTTTACTGGCAGGCACGAGAACAACTCGACCTTTTGTGTCGGTCAAACTTAGCAGCCCATCTGAGTTGATTGCTTCCGTCACTTTGCTAGTAATTGCTTCAGCGCTCTCCTCTGTTTCAATGGAAATATCGCGCGCAATGTGTTGAACTCCAATAGTGATGTCCATGACTTACCTCTCCTAGTGTTGATTTTCTATTGCTTGGGGTGGCTTTATTTACCTGATTTACTGGGGCGGATGCGAAAGTGGGAATCCGCTAATCCCACGCCATGAGAGCAGTGACACTAATTCTGCCGCGTCACTTCTGGGAAGTGTCGGATCTCGCAACCAGTTCGTCGCAGCAACCTGGGCCATGCCGTGTAGACCGGCACCGAGAAGTGTGGCTTGGCTTTCGCTTAGGCCCGTATCTTCCTTGATCACGGCGGCAATACTTTTAATGACCTCTCGTTCAAGCCGTTCAAGTCGGGCCCGCACTTCGGGTTCGTTGGTCAGATCGGACTCAAAGACAAGTCGGTACGCGTCTTGGGGGTCGTCGACGAATTCAAAGTAGGTTTGAACCGTTGCGATCACCCGCAATTTATTGTCGGTGATGTCGCGCAGCGAAGCGTCCGATTTGGCGAGTAGGTCGTCAATGCCAGCGTCAAGTAGCGCCAAGTACAGATCCAACTTGCTGGGGAAATGCTGGTAGAGCAGTGGCTTTGAAACTCCGGCTGTCTCAGCAATTATTTCCATGCTTGCGGTGTGGTAGCCCTGCTCGACAAAAACTGAACGAGCCACTGCCATGAGTTGTTCCCGACGTTCGGCCTTGGGCAGCCGTGCCGAGCGCGGTGCCGACTCTTCAACCGACTCTTCAACCGACTCAACCGACACCGCTAACACCATGGGATAAGTCTACTTTGTGTAGGAATTTATTTATCGCGTACGCTTTGGAGGTGCTTTCCCCCATTTCCCCACGCATCGAGGCCCCGCACGCTTACGCACGCAGCATTGAGTTTCTCCCAAAGCGAACGATTTCCTACCGAACTACGCGAGCGTTGGACGGTTCGCCAGAGCGCATTGGTATTTTTCTCCACGGTTTGGGTGGATCTTCACTTAACTGGACCGACCTGATGCTGGCCCTTGAGCCCCAACTCACCGGCTACGCCGTCGATCTCCCGGGATTCGGGATGTCACCACCGCCACGTGACGGTGATTACACCCCTTCGGGCCATGCACGGGCGGTTGCTGAATTCATTTTGGCCAAGGATTTTGGCCCGGTTGACCTGTTCGGCAATTCATTGGGTGGTTCCATCGCATTGCAACTGGCGGCTCGCAAACCTGAACTGGTGCGTTCCTTGACTCTGATTTCGCCGGCGTTTCCGAGTTTGTATGCAACCAAAGGCAATGTTCACCTTCCGGCGATTGCCCTTCCTGGCGTTGGCGAGAAGTTGATTCCCAAATATTTTGAGACATCGCCGGAGGATCGCGTTCAAGCGACAATTGACGGGTGCACTGCTCGCCCAGATCAGTTCTCTAAAATCCGAATCGCTGAAGCCGTCGAAGAAGTGAAAGAACGGGATCATTTCACGTACAACACCGATGCTTTCCTTCAATCACTTCGTGGCTTGTTCAAAACGAACACGGACCTCACCGGTGCCAACCGGCCATGGAAACTTGCCGAGAGAGTTACGGCTCCCACTCTGGCGATTTATGGCCGCGAAGACGTATTGGTGAGTGCCAAAACTGCGCATCGGCTCACGAAACACTTTCCCAACGCGCACGTGGTCGTATTGCCTGACACCGGTCACATGGCCCAGTCGGAGCACCCCGAGTTCGTCAAAGCCGCTTGGGATCGCTTCCTGCTCTGATCGACTTATCCACAGCTTGAAAATCCGCACTTTATTTTGCACCCCGATTCGACTTACCCTGAATGCGCGCAACCGAGTTAGAGAACTGCGCTCAGACTAAAAGGGGTAAACATGGATTCGGTGCTTGTTGAGTCAAGGGTTCGAGAGCAGATTCGAACACTTGACCTCGATCCGGTGTGTGATAGCTCGCAGGTCCTTCACTTGATTCAAGAAAGTGTCTCTGATCTGTTTGCTGGCGGATCAATGATCGACGTACCCGCTTTGGTACTTGAAGTACATCATCAAATCTCTGGTTATGGACCCCTACAAAAGTTTTTTGATGACCCAACTGTTGAAGAAATTTGGATCAATGAGCCAAGCCGAGTTTTTATCGCTCGAGGTGGACGAAGTGAGCTGACCGGAGTCATTCTTACGGCTGAGCAGGTTCGAGACCTTGTTGAGCGGATGCTCCGGACTTCTGGTCGGCGCCTTGACCTGTCCCAACCCTTCGTTGATGCGGTCCTCTCTGACGGTAGTCGTTTGCATGTTGTGATTCCAGAAGTGACCCAGAAGCACTGGTCGGTCAATATTCGCCGTTTCATTGTCCGTCCCAAAACTATTTTCGACCTGGTCAGTCTGGGCACCCTCAACCAGCAGGCAGCAACTTTCCTTGACGCGGCCGTTCGGTGCGGTCTCAATATTGTGGTGGCGGGTGGTACTCAGGCTGGTAAGACCACGCTACTCAACGCACTTTTGGGTTGTGTCCCAAAACATGAACGGGTAATCAGTTGCGAGGAAGTATTCGAAATAAAAATTGACCACCCAGACTGGATCGCCATGCAAACGCGGGATGCCAGCTTGGAAGGGACGGGTGAGATTCCACTTCGAAAGCTTGTCCGCGAAGCACTGCGGATGCGGCCGACACGTCTCATTGTCGGCGAAGTTCGCCAAGGTGAGTCCCTCGACCTACTCATTGCCATGAACTCCGGGATGCCTTCACTGTCAACCCTGCACGCCAACAGTGCACGTGAGGCGGTCACCAAACTCTGCACACTCCCACTTCTCGCAGGCGCCAACATTCCGGGTGACTTCGTCGTGCCAACTGTCGCCGGAGCAGTTGACTTGGTGATTCACGCTGCCACGGATCCCAGCGGTCAGCGCCGCATCACCGAAATCTCGGGTCTCACCGGTCGAGTTGAAAACAACATTATTGAAATGAGCGCGATTTTCAAGGATGACGGAACCGGACTCACGCGAAAAGGTGGTTACCCGCCGCACCCGGAAAGATTTGTCGCACACGGCTTTGACCTCGCCACTATTTTGTACTCGCAGAAACCTCTCAAGGGTGTGGCCTAATGGGCGCCGTACTTGGACTGGCGGTAGGAATCGGCGTGTTGTTGATATTTCTGTCAATCAGCGCTAATCGACCGGTACGGGCACCGAAAGAAAACTATGTGGGAACGCTGGTTAAATCTGCTGGGTTGCCCAATGTGAGCGCCGGGACTGTTTACACCACAATGGCGATTGCAGCATTGGTTACAGGTTCGATCGTCTTGATCATTACCTCAATTCCGGTCGTAGCTCTCATGGGTGCGGTTGGCGCAACATTTGTTCCGATCTTTAGTCTCAAGCGACGCTCAAAGTTGAGGTCAAAAGCATTGCGGACAAGTTGGCCCGACGCGGTTGATTCATTAGCTTCTTCGGTTCGGGCAGGAATGTCCCTCCCCGAAGCGGTGGCTGATCTATCAAAAAACGGACCCATATCACTGCGTTACGCATTCGTGCACTTTTCCGACTACTACCGCTCAACCGGTTCATTCGCCCAAGCACTTAATGCATTACAGGAACGGCTGGGTGATCCTGTCGCTGACCGCGTTATTGCTGCGCTACGTATCGCCTACGAAGTTGGTGGAACAGATTTAGGGCAAGTTCTGCGAACGCTCAGTTCACTTCTTCGAAGTGATGCAATCACGCGCGGAGATATTGAGGCGAGGCAGAGTTGGACTATTTCCGCGGCTCGCATGTCGATTGCCGCGCCTTGGCTGACTTTGGCAATGTTGTGTACCAGGCCTGACGCGGTGGCTGCCTTTAGGACTGGACTTGGCGCTATTGTGTTAATGGGTGCCGCAGCGGTTTCGTTCATCGCCTATCGACTCATGTTGCGCATTGGTGCGTTGCCAACGCAGTCTCGGGTTGTCTTTGAGGTTCCGGCGTGAGCAGCCCAATAATTGGTTCGGTCTTAGGGCTGTTGGCAGCAAGCGGAGTCCTCGTCGCAGTCACCCGCTACCGAGCCCTGGCCCCGATCAGTATTTCTGCGCGAGTCCTTCGGGCAGCCAACGGCAGTATTCCGCAACTCAACGTGCTCATGCCTGTGGAAAGCCAATCCGGAGCATTGTCATCGCTGCGTGAACTACTGAGTCCTAACTCAGAGTGGCTCTCCAGATTTGGGAATGCGGACAAATTAATGGAGAGACTGCAGAAGGCTGGGAAAACCACGGGGGACCGCACTACCGATCTGGCTCGCTTCCGGTGGGAGCAAATTACCTGGGCGGGGTTGGGGCTAGTTGCCGGAGTTTTAATTGGGGTGTGGTCGATTGCGAGGGGATCGAATCCGAGTGTCATTGGATTAGCCGCGGTCATTGGGATCGGTATCGGCTTCCTGGCTCACGACAAACATATTTCTACACTCGGTAGCAAACGAGTACAACGAATTGATTTACAGTTCCCCGACTTAGCAGAATTACTTGCCTTTTCGGTGACCGCTGGAGAGACCTCACTCGCTGCCTTAACCCGGATCGCAAACCTCGGGCATGGTGATCTGGCACATGAATTACAAACCTGTGTCGCCGAGATCAAAGCCGGGAGCTCATTCACAGACGCCTTACTGGCGATGTCTGAGCGAACCGGATCACGCTGCGTTGAACGTTTCGTTTCGGGCCTAGTAATTGCCATTGAGCGAGGGACTCCATTAAGCGGTGTTCTTCGAGCTCAGGCCGCCGATGCCAGGAATGAACAACGACAACATTTAATTGAGTTAGCTGGGAAAAAGGACGTTGTCATGTTGGTTCCGGTCGTGTTTTTTATTTTGCCTACCGTGATTGTGATCGCACTCTTTCCCGCAATGCGTGGTCTTGAAGTTCTTATTCCATAAAAAACAAAAAAACTATTAAATGAAAGGTATGACATGAAAATCGAACTGATGTTGGGCAAGTTGTTCACGAAATTGACTAATGACCGAGGGGATGTCCCGGGTTGGGTGCTGGTTGCCGTCATGACTGCAGGACTGGTTACGGCAATCTGGCTTATTGCCGACGACCAACTCACCGGAATCTTGGACCGCGCGATTTCGAGTGTCTCCGCATAATTTCGGTAATCAACTGAAGTCCGAGCGGGGTAATGCAAGTGTTGAATTTGCACTCGTCGCTCCATTGCTCATGTTGGTTGCGCTAGCAGTTCTTCAATTGATGTTGGCAATTCACGTCCGAACAGTCATCACGAGTGCGGCAATTGAAGGCGCACGGGTTGCGGCATTAGTCGACGGAGATCTGACACGGGCGGAGTCACGAACCCGATCAATCTTGGAAAGCAATATTGCTGGAACTGCCGTGCAAAGTATTAGCGCATCTCGAGTTACCGAAGGGGACAACGAGATGTTCGCGGTTGTGGTGGATGTAGAACTGCCACTGATCGGTTTTTATGGCCCAACGTCAATGAAACTCATCGGTCATGCACTCGCAGAGTAGGAATGATCGAGGGAGCGCATCAATTGAATTCATCGTGGTGGGAGTGGCCATTATTTTGCCACTCATTTATATAGCGATCACCGTGTTAACCCTCAATGCCGCTCAATTCGCATCGAATCAGGCGGCTAGGGAAGGGGTGAGAGCGTTTGTCACCAGTCTGAGCAATTCATCGGGTAATCAACGAGCAAGCTTTGCTGCGAATCAAGCGTTCGCTGACCATGGACTCTCCGGTTCGGCACCGCAAATATCAATCACGTGCGATCACATGTCTTGTCTCACCCCTGGAGGAAAAGTTTCGGTGGAGATCACAACCCAGGTCCCACTGCCATTTGTACCCCGCTGGGGTACCTCAGATCTGGTCTCTATGCCCATCACCTCTCAAGCAACACTTCTGGTTGACCAATACCGGCAAGCGGGCACTCCGTGAAAAGAGATGAGGGCAGCATCATGCTTTTAGGAATCGGCATGATCGGTGTTTGCCTACTTGCCCTTGCGGTATTGACAGACAGTGCCAGTGCCTTTATCCAACAGCGGGAACTGCAATCAATTGCCGACTCCATTGCCCTTGCCGGCGCCCAGGGAATTGACATTGAGGAGTACTACCGAACCGGAGCTACGCAATCCACCCGACTGAACTCGGCTCAAGTCCAAGATATTGCGAGGACACATGCAAATGCGATGACCATTGATTCGGATATGACACTTACAAACATTGCGATTGAACCCGATGGTAAATCCGTCGTGGTTACTCTTAACGCACCGCTACGCCTCACATTTTTTGACGCTTTGCCGTTTGATTCTGTTGAAGTCAGTGCCTCCGCCCGGTTGGACTACGCCCCATAAGGCTCCCTTAGCGGTCAACTCGTAAAGTTCTACTGTGCCTTCACTTGAAATTCAGGATCGACTAAATGAACTGGCAACCAAGGTGGGCAGTATCGGCGCGGTGCTCGACGTACCACGCATGAAAGAGAAAATCACCGAACTTGAAGCCGAAGCTTCGGTCCCGAATTTGTGGGACGATCAGGCAAATGCTCAGAAAGTAACCTCTAAGTTGTCGACCACCCAAGGTGAACTGCGTAAATTCGAGTCGGTTGAGAGTAGAAACGCCGATCTCCCGGTTCTTTTTGAACTGGCTGAGGACGCCGGCGATCAAGAATCTATCGAAGAGGCGTTGAAAGAACTTAAAGCCCTAGAAGCGGTGGTGAGTGAACTTGAGATCCGCACATTACTTTCCGGGGAGTACGACGAACGCGAAGCACTCATTACTATTAGATCCGGAGCAGGGGGTGTTGACGCGGCGGACTGGGCCGAAATGCTGCTTCGCATGTATACCCGTTATTGCGAGCGTCACGGTTGGACCTACGAGGTTTACGACACGTCCTACGCTGAAGAAGCGGGCATCAAGTCGGCAACTTTCGCGGTCAAAGCCCCTTACGCCTATGGAACACTTTCGGTTGAGCAAGGCACGCACCGGCTGGTTCGTATCTCGCCATTTGACAATCAAAGCAGGCGGCAGACCTCATTCGCTGACGTTGAAGTGATTCCCGTGCTGGAGCAGGCCGAGAGTGTCGATATCCCCGACGACGACTTGCGGGTTGACGTGTACCGCTCAAGTGGCCCTGGTGGACAAGGCGTGAATACAACGGACTCGGCCGTGCGACTCACACATATTCCCACCGGAATTGTCGTGTCCTGTCAGAACGAACGCTCGCAAATCCAGAACAAGGCGACCGCCATGGTCGTGCTGCAGGCAAAACTTCTGGCGAATCAGCGCCAGGCTGAACGAGCCAAGATGGACGCCCTCAAGGATGACTCTGGCGGCTCATGGGGTAATCAGATGCGTTCCTATGTCCTACACCCCTACCAAATGGTGAAGGATCTGCGGACCAATGAGGAAACTGGCAACACGGGAGCGGTGCTTGACGGGGAAATTGATGAGCTGGTCCAGTCCGGAATTAGGTGGAGAAAGACCAATTCGGCCACGCCGTAATGACGCATTTGGATCCCTCCCGCTTAGACTGCTAGTTGGTTGTTCGATGACTACCCGACTGAAACCTTCCCGACTGAAACGGAGTACCGCGCCGTGATCCTGTTCGATACCGTCACCAAGCTGTACCCGAGTCAAAATCGGCCAGCGTTAGCAGAAGCCTCCCTTGAGATCGAAAAAGGCGAGTTCGTCTTCTTGGTTGGACCATCTGGCTCCGGCAAGTCCACCTTCCTTCGATTGGTACTACGCGAAGAACGACCCACCGCCGGAAATGTTTGGGTTCTGGGTAAGGACCTGAGCCGACTTTCGAACTGGAAAATTCCGACCCTGCGCCGGGAGATAGGGACGGTATTTCAGGACTTCCGATTGCTGCCCAATAAGAGTGTGTTCGAAAACGTGGCATTCGCCCTCGAGGTCATCGGTAAACCAAAGTCGCATATAAAAAAGGTGGTCCCCGAAGTTTTAGAAGTTGTCGGGCTAGAAGGCAAAGAGCAGCGTCGGCCCGACGAACTTTCCGGTGGCGAGCAGCAGCGGGTGGCGATTGCTCGAGCATTTGTTAACCGACCCAAATTGCTGATCGCTGATGAACCAACCGGAAACCTCGATCCGGGAACCTCTGTTGGGATTATGAAACTCCTGGATCGAATCAACAGATTGGGAACGACAGTCGTCATGTCAACCCACGACGCTCAAATAGTTGACCAGATGCGCCGCCGGGTTGTTGAACTCGAAAATGGTCGTGTGGTCCGAGACCAGTCGCGCGGCGTGTACGGATACGCCCGCTGATGCGCGCTTCATTTGTCGCAAGCGAAGTTGGTAATGGACTTCGAAGAAATTTAACGATGACCCTTGCCGTCATCATCACGGTCGCCGTCTCTCTCACTCTTTTCGGTGTAAGTTTGCTTGTTCGCGCGCAGGTCGACACGATGAAAGATTTTTGGTACGACAAGGTAGAAGTTTCTCTCTTTCTTTGTGCTAAGGGCAGCGATACACCTTCGTGCGCTGGCGGTCTAGTCACTGCCGCTCAGCGCGATCAAATCGAAGCTGATCTGGAGTCGTTGCGTCCATTGGTCCAAGATATTTATTACGAATCGCAAGTGGAAGCCTTCGCTCGATTCCAGGAACAGTTTGCCAACTCACCAATCGTTGACAGCGTCAACGAAAGCGCCCTACCTGAGTCCTTTCGGGTAAAGCTGGCGGATCCAACCCAGTACGACGTTGTCGCGTCGGCGTTTTCCGGTAGGCCGGGTATCGAGCAGGTCAACGATCAACGACAAGTTCTTGACAAATTCTTCCGATTACTGGGAGGACTCCAAGCAATTGCGCTGATCATTGCTGTCGTTATGTTGATTGTCACGGTGTTACTGGTTGTCAACACCATGCGGGTTGCAGCTTTTAGTCGGCGTCGTGAAACTGGCATCATGCGACTGGTGGGCGCGAGTAATCTCTACATTCAATTGCCTTTTTTACTTGAGGCTGCCGTGTCCGCTGCAATTGGTGCAATTCTTGCCGTTGGTGGATTGATTTTGGCTAAAGCGGTCGTGATCGACCAGATTCTGGCCCCATCATTCCAATTCACCGCATTTGTGGGTTGGGACGCGGTGGTGGGAATCGCTCCGATTCTGATTCTTGTGGGGATCGGGCTTTCGGGGGTCGCTGCCTTCTTGACCCTCAGGAAGTACTTGAGGGTTTAGTCCCCGAACACGCCGGTCTAACCGGCTAAGAACTTTCAACCCGGGTTTATCCTGCTTAGGTGGTTCCCTCCCGCACAGGTATTGCCGTGTCCCTTGCGTGCTTTCTCATGGCCGGCACCGGCCTAGCTTCACCCACGCAGGCGGCCGACCTGAACGAGATCAAAAATGATCAGCGCCAAGTTCAATCAAGTTTGGAATCTACGACTCAGGCGCTTGGTAAAGCAAACACTAAATTACAAAAAGCACTGAGCGCCGCAACCGACGCCCAACGATCACTGGTGAAAGCGAAACTTCAAAAGAAATCAGCATTGCGTGAATCCAAGCGAGCAGAGTCGGTCGCTCTGTCCGCAAGAGTTGAGTCTGAGTACGCCAAAAGTGCCTTGGTTCTGGGAACCCGAGCCCTCACTCGATTGAACCGGCTGTTGGAGCAACAGCGTGGTGACATGGATGACGTAGCCCGTGCTGTTTACCAGGAAGGTCCATTGAGTGAAGTGACCGTCCTCATGTCCGCGCAGGATCCGGCAGACTTCACCGCTGCCATGGCAGCCGTCAACTACGTCAGCCGCGAACAGCAAAGCATGGAGCGCACAATCCTGGCATCGAGTGCAGACGCCACGATGCAAGAAGTGAAACTCAATGCACTTTCCAAAAAAGCATCAACGGCTAAATCAAAGGCAGACCGTGAGCAGATTAAAGCTCAGCAGGCGCTTCGATCAGCCAAAGAAAAACAACAAACCGTTGTCCAGGTACGCAAAGAGAAACGGCAAGCGGTTCAAGCCGCAACGGTCTTCAAAGGGAAAATTAAGAATCGCTTCGAGCGACTCAAGCGAGAGCAACGTAACCTCGAAGTTGCAGCAAAAAAGGCGGTCGCTGTCGCAAAGAAAGCTGCCGAACGCGCCGCAGCAGCCCAAACCAATCAAGATCAGTCGAGCCAATCGCCGGTCGGATCACTCACCTGGCCGCTTCCCGGTCACTCAAAAGGTGGGGATGTCGGCCCGCGTATTCACCCGATCTACGGTTACAACTCTTGTCATACGGGAATTGATATTGGAGCCCCAGCCGGCACCCCCGCAGTCTCAGCCGAATCTGGCTCTGTCGCGGCAATCACACGTGGCGGTCCGTATGGCAATGCCGTGCTAATTGTTCACGCTGATGGCCTGACGACCTTTTACGCCCACCTTTCTTCGGCCAGTGTCAGCGTTGGTCAGGGTATTAACTCCGGCCAAGAGGTAGGCAAGGTTGGCTCAACCGGCTGGTCGACCGGACCACATCTGCATTTTGAGACCCGAGTAAACGGAACGGCGTATGATCCCATGGGTTGGTTCGGGCAAGCAATGCGAAAGGTTCCTTGCTAACAAATTCAAAAGCGAAATATCAGGAATCCGAACGTGAAGTGAAGGAGGCGTCGATGGGCACAATTACAGGCTCCGACTTCGCCGAAGATCCTCACCCCAGGCAACTCTCCAAGCGAGGATGGAGCCTGCTCGGCGTTACCTCCCTGATTTTTGTAGTTATTTACGGGCTGGTTGTGGCATTTTATTCTGCCGAGGGCGGCAGTAGTTTTAAAAGTTCGGCCAGTGCCACCGCTTCTGGGATCGATATTAATTTCGAGCCCGTCGGCGTCAACCCTGAGACGGGCAATGCAAGTTTTCGCTTGGTCATGAGTTCAAATGATGCCGGAGTTTCAGACCAAAACAACCGAGCTGTTGGCAACATTCGAGTAACGGTAAGCGGACCGGACGGGACTCAGGAAATTCGGATACCGCAGGGCACCTCTTTCGGTCGAGCCGAAGTTGTCCTTGGCATTTCCGGTGAACCTGCTCAATACCCGCTGGATGCCTACTCCGGTACCTACTTCGTGAATGCGGATTTCTATGATCGTCAATCGGGCGGGGCTAATGAGTCCAAGGGTGAGATACCTGTAAATCTTGATTCCAGCGGCGCCGTAAACGGTTGGGATAGTGCGCTGACAGTGGCCGAAACGGGAAGCTCCACCGTGATTCTTAGCGCCGACTACAGTCGCGCATTTTCAACTAAATTGTTCGCACTCGTGCTTTTGGCGCTCGCCACAATCGTGTCGCTACTCGCGTTGTTCATCTCGATACTTGTTCTGTCTAATCGCCGCAAAGTTGAGGCAGCATTGCTCGCGTGGACGGGAAGCCTGTTGTTCGCGTTACCAATTTTGCGTTCCTATCTCCCCGGTGCTCCGCCGATTGGTGCGGCAATTGATATCTATGTCTTCCTGTGGACCGTCGTCATGGCGTTCATCGCAGTGTTTTTCATTGCAGTCTCTTGGGTTGGACAGCGTGGCGCTGAACTCGAAGCCGTCCACGTCCAAGAGGAGGTATCCACCAATGCCACGTGAAACCGGTAAGAAACTTATTGCCCAAAACAAGAAAGCGCGACACGACTATTCAATTGAAGACGTCTACGAAGCGGGGATTGTTCTGACCGGTACCGAGGTAAAGTCACTGCGACAGGGCCGCGCCAGTCTTATTGACGGATTCGCCCAGTACGAAAATGGTGGCATTTGGCTACGCCAGATCCACATCCCCGAATACGCAATGGGGACCTGGACCAACCACGAACCTCGCCGTGCCCGCAAGCTCCTGCTGCGAAAAGATGAAATAAAACGGATCGAGCAAGCAACCAAGGACACCGGTGTCACCCTCGTCCCGCTCTCACTTTATTTTAAAGACGGCTATGCCAAGGTCGAAATCGCAGTCGCCCGCGGACGCAAGAGTTACGACAAACGCCAGGCCATTGCTGAGCGTGAAGCCAAGCGTGAAACCCAGCGATTAGTCGGAAGGCGGACCAAGGGGTTAGACTAGGGGAACAAATCAATAGGGGATGAAAGGTTTCGACGTTCAGTCGTTTAACCGGAGAAGCGTGTCGAGAATTTAAGGTGATCTCGTTAAACACCCTTAAAAACAAATAACTGCCAAAACTAAGCAGTCTGCTGACGCTTACGCACTTGCTGCGTAACCGATAGATCAGCCGTCAGCCCAATGCGTCCTCGAATTGGGGTCTGACGTCGCTAGGGGACTCACCAATCGTCTCGGTTACGGAGACGGGCGGAAAACCAAACAGTAACTGGGCTGCCACCGTAAAGTGCTGCACGTAGTGCGGGGGCCGAGAAAGCGATAGCGCAGCTACACACGTAGAAGGACGGAAAAATCCTGCACGGACCCGGGTTCGATTCCCGGCATCTCCACAATCCACCCCATTTCCTCACATTCCACGAGGAAATGGGTTTTTTTATGACATGACCACGGACCCAGCCAACGAAGGCATCAAAACATCATGACTTGATGTGTGTGTGCGCACAGGGTATATTGAGGGGATGCGAACAACCCTTACTCTCGATGATGATGTAGCGATGTTGCTCAAAAAGTTGACCCAAGAGTCCGGCATTAGTTTCCGAGATGCTGTCAACCAATCCATCCGTCGCGGATTAGTGGCGCAGGAAAGCGCAGGTACTTTTGAGCTGCCGCAGCCACGATCGATGGGCAAGCCCACCGTGGACCTCACCCAGGCCCTATCCCTCGTTGCGAGTTTGGATGACACCAACCTGATCGAAAGTTTTAGGTCACCACGTGATAGTTCCTGACGTAAACCTGCTGGTGCATGCCATGAATACCGAGAGTAGTCATCATGAACAGGCATGGGCATGGTGGTCGGCTGCTCTTTCTGGCACCGAACATATTGGTTTTGGTTGGTCGGTGATTACGGGATACGTGCGTGTGACAACGCACCCGCGAATAATGCCGAGGCCGCAATCATTTGAACTCGCGATCAGCGACGTTCGTAGTTGGCTGGCCGCTCCCATCACATTGATCTTGGTGCCCGGACCAGATCATTTACACGTTATGGAGATGCTGATGTCGGGTGCGGGCCGTGGAGGCGACCTCACTCCAGATGTTCACCTAGCGGCGTTGGCGGTTGAAAACGGTGGGACCGTTTACTCCCAAGATGCAGACTTTGCTCGTTTTGACGGTGTTCGATGGATTAACCCTTGCTGATGATTCAACTACTTAGGCAGCCCATTGCCAGCTGATGTTTTCAGCCGCCGCTCTTGCGACGGAATTCGCGCTTTCCACCTGAGCGCCCAGAATTCTCTTTAACCGGACCGCCGGCACTATCGGGATTTGATCCGGCGTGACCCGGCTTGTTTTTCTTGGCCTCGAGCGCTGCCTTGAATTTGGCGCGCTGATCGTCGGCATCCGAAGGGGGAGTTTCAGTTTGCTCTGACATGAACCCAGTGTGCCATCCGGTTGTTGTGACTCGAAATCACCCGGAGTGTAAACCGTTAATTGTCTTAAACCTGATGGAAATTTAGTCGCTGGATTTTGCCGGTTCACTGCTCGGCGTGACCTGCTACCCATTCGATGACCCAGAGTGGCATGCTGCATATTTCTGCAAATAGATTCTGTTATTGTGCAATCATGAGAACGACCTTAGATATTGATAACCTCCTTTATCGCCGCGCGAAGGCCGCGGCCGCCGAGCGAGGTTGCAGTGTCACCTCAGTCATTGAGGAGGCTTTGAGGTCTGCCCTTGATGCAAAGGAACTGAAAGCTCCGCTTAAGCCGCTGCCCGTTGCGGGTGAATCCGGCGGTACCCTCCCCGGCGTTGATCTCTACGATGCCCGAGCTCTCGCAGCAATACTCGATGAAAATCGGGTTTAATCGTGTTGCTCTTGGACGTTACTGTGCTCGTTGACGCCTTCCGTGCTGATGTCTCCCGACACGAAGAAGTTCGCCGGTGGCTCGATCTTGCTCGCAATGACCACGAGGCGGTGGGCCTGCTCCCTGAGGTTGCGTTTTCCTTTGTCCGGATCACAACCAACCGGCGGATTTGGCGAATCCCGTCCACATCCGCCGCCGCCCTAGAGTTCGTCGAGGCATTGGCTGATTCCCCTTCGGTGCGCTGGCATCGCCCGGGTGATCGCCAGTGGTCAATCTTCCTCGACTTTGTCAAAGATTTGAACCTTTCCGGCGACGACATTCCCGATGCCTACCTCGCGGCGACAACCATGGAGGCTGGTGCATCCCTTGTCACAGCCGATCGTGGATTTTCTCGATTTCGTAGTTTAAGAGTGATCGATCCAGTAATCGCGAGGGATTAAAATCGAAAGCAAATTGTAGGCTCTTCACATGAGATCCGTCCTCGTGCCCGGTGATCTGCAACTTGGTTACTCAGATTTTCCGGTCGACCTCTCCCAGGTGGGGTTTTACGTCCCCACTTACATGGGTCCACACTCAACCTTTGAACTCATTGGCCAAATGCCGAACCTCGAGGTTGTTCAACTTCTCACCGTGGGCTTTGACGCGGCGTTGGAGTACGTTCCGGAAAACGTGACCCTGTGTAACGCGGTGGGGGTGCACGACGCGAGTACTGCTGAACTGGCCGTTGCACTTGTGTTGGCGTCACTGCGTGGAATCGATGATTTTGCCCGGGCCATGCCCCGCGGCGAATGGATCCACGACCGCAGGTCCTCCCTGGTTGACCGCAAGGTGATCATCATCGGTGCCGGCGGGGTTGGGCGGGCGATTGCCAATCGACTCATTCCATTTGAAGCCGAGGTAACCCTGGTAGCCAAATCACAACGACCGGGTGTCGTTTCGATTTCGGAACTGCCCAGTTTGCTACCGAAAGTAGATATTGTGATTTTGGCTGTGCCACTGGACGGACACACAACCGGATTAGTTGACGATGCATTTTTGTCACGGATGCGTGATGGCGCCCTGCTGGTCAATGTTGCACGGGGTGGCGTTGTTGATACAGCGGCTTTGTTGCGGCATGTGCAACAAGGACGGATCCGAGCAGCACTTGATGTAACGGACCCGGAACCATTGCCGCCGGAGCACCCGCTGTGGCGGACACCCGGCGTCTTGGTCAGCCCGCACGTGGGTGGTGATTCCTCCGCATTCATTCCACGAGCTAAACGCCTGGTCGAAAGCCAAATAAGTCGCTGGCTTAGCGGTAACCTACTTGAGCACGTGGTGCAGCGATAGGAGTGAGCAGCCATGACTTCAATTCTTGTTGCACCGGACTCATTTAAAGGAACGTTCTCATCGGTTCAGGTGGCCCAATACATTGCGGCGGGTATCCGAGATGAAGGTCTGAGCGCTACCGAGTGCCCGTTAGCTGACGGTGGCGAGGGAACACTGGATGTACTTCTGCTTGCTTTAAGTGGTGAACAACGATTTCACCTCGTGCAGGGTCCGATGGGACGAAAAGTAGTCGCCTGTTGGGGCTGGGTGCCCGAGCAACAGCTGGCAATTATCGAGGTGGCGCAGACTAGTGGGCTGCATCTCAGCAGTCGAACTCCCACCGATGCGGTTCGCGCCTCAACCGCGGGTGTCGGTGAGTTGATGATCGCAGCAGTTGCGGCGGGGGCGGAAACGATCATCGTGGCAACAGGCGGTAGCGCCACCACAGATGGTGGACAAGGCGCGATTGACTTAATTCAGGGATACGAAGAAGTTTTAGCTGGAATCAGCATTGAAGTGTTGTCCGACGTCACCGTGAAATTCGAAGACGCCGCCACAGTTTTTGCCCCGCAAAAGGGAGCGGATCCCATCACGGTGGAAATCCTCACCGCACAACTCGATCACGTGGCGGAGCGTTATGCGAAACGGTACGGGCGCGACCCAAGAGGTCTGGCGCAGACGGGGGCGGCCGGGGGACTCTCTGGCGCGCTGTGGGCTTGCTTGGGTGCTAATTTATTTTCGGGAGCGGATTATATTCTTGATCTCGTGGGCTTTGACGACCTGGTAAAAACTGCTGACGCGGTTGTTCTCGGTGAAGGCAGACTCGATTCACAGTCCTTTCTAGGAAAAATTGTGGGTGTCGCCACCAGTCGTGTTAACGACCGTCCCGTCCTCGCGGTCGTGGGAACAAATGCACTCGACCCCGCGGAGAGCACGGCCCACGGTTTGGCTAACGTCTGGGCGGCAACCAATCCGAGTGAACTTCACCTAAGTGGAAAAAGCCTGAGTCACTGGCTCACATCGCGTGCCGAATAGGCATCCTTGATTGGCTTAGCTGTCGGTTTTACCTAGGACGCAGCTCAACCTGGTTGATGAGCAGCTCCGGTGAGCAACTGCGCCATCGAATGCGCAATGGACTGCATAACCGGTGCGAGTCCTTCAAGTTGAGTGCGCGTGATATTTGCACTGGGCATCGTTGAATTAACGTAGACGAGATCGCGACCGCGGGTATCTCTGATTGCCGCTGAAATCCCGCACCACTCTGATCGGTGCTCGCCGTAATTAAATGCGATACCAGTTTTGCGCGCATGACCGATTTCTCGTTTGAGCGCAACTGGATCGGTGATGGTTTCCGGTGACAGCTTTTCCAGAGGTTGTCCGAGGTAGTTATCGAGGGTTTCAACAGGTAGTGAAGCGAGATATAACTTGCCAACGGATCCGCAATGGTGTGGGACGTTCAGGCCAGCAAGGTCGATCTGAATCAATGAGTCAGAACGGCATTCGTCGAGCACAATTAAGTTTCCCCGGCTGTCAATTTCGAGGTAGGCGCTACCGCCAGTTTGTTTTGCGGCCTGTTCCAGCAGGGGACGCACCTTCTTGGCGATCTGTTGGCTGTCGGCCGCGGCGGCAATATGCAGGATTCCCGGTCCGATATGAAAGCGCCCCGTTTGCGAATTCTTATAAATCAATTCGAAGTGTTCGAGGGTGTTGAGCAGTCGCCACGCGGTCGCTCGATTGACTCCTGCTTTGGCAGCGAGTTCGGTCACCGTGGGTGGAATAGGAGCGTGGGAAATGACTTCGAGGAGTGAAAGCGCCCGTTCAACCGACTGGACCCGTTGCGCCATGTGAACAATCTATTGCAAATGAGAAATTCAATTGAGTGTGACCCATAACACGGGTAAAATGCAAGCACCGTTGCACGATAGCAACAATCCAAGGAAATATGTATCGCACTTAACGTGCAGAACAGGGTGGAGAACGTGCCACAAACAATGTCCGCAGCCATTACGGGTGGACTCAATCAAGGAATGAAACTGGCCCAAGTTGAACTGCGGGATCCGCGGGTAGGTGAGATTTTGGTCAAAATCCATGCAAGTGGACTTTGCGCCTCAGACCTCAATGCCATAGATGGAAAACGTAACCTCGTTCCCTTCCCGGCAATCCTTGGACACGAAGCAGCGGGTGTTGTCCAAAAGGTAGGTCCCGGTGCAGCTGCATTCGAAGTTGGTGATCACGTAATTCTGTCCATCGTTCCTTCATGCGGTAAATGTTCTTTCTGTGAACAAGGAATTCCGAACTACTGCACTACGGCAGGTAATGCAATGGGCGTCGGTGGACTCTTTGATGGTGAGTCTCTGCTCAGTGCTGACGGCGAGCGCATTAATCACTTTTTGTGTGTTTCCTCTTTTGCCGAGTATGCCGTTGTTCCCGCATCAGGTGCGGTAAAAATTGATAAGCGGATGCCCCTAGACCGCGCGGCATTAATTTCCTGTGCGGTCCTCACCGGCTATGGCGCGGTACACAACACCGCGAAGGTCACACCAGGATCCCGTGTTGTTGTTTACGGCTGCGGCGGTGTCGGACTCAACGTTATCCAAGGTGCTCGAATTGCCGGTGCGAGTCGCATTATTGCGGTAGATATTTCTGCAGAAAAATTGGAATTGGCTCACACAGTAGGTGCGACCGACGTCATTAACTCACGAACCGAAGATCCAGTTGCCCGCGTGAAAGAACTCATGGGTGGGGCGGATTTCGCATTCGAAGCTTTAGGCAATGAATCAACAATCTCTCAAGCGTGGTTGAGTCTTGACGCATTTGGCGCACTCACCCTCGTCGGACTCATGAAAAGTGGTTCAACATTGACCATTGACTCGGGTCCATTTGTTAATGAACAATCCATCAAAGGTTGCTACTTCGGTTCATCTGATATTTCCCGCGACATACCAATATTGGTTGAGAAATATTTGTCGGGCGAACTACTTCTTGACCAAGTGATCAGTCACCGAATTGGAATTGATGACCTCGACGAAGCTTTTGACAGAATCCGCAATGGTGAAGGAGCCCGCAGTGTCCTCGTCTTTGAATAATGAAGAGTTGAACGGCTTAGTTCAAAGGACGATCGCTTCGGGCACATTTATTGACGGCCAATGGGTTGGGTCGGCGGGAAGTGACGGTGACCGTGGAATTGCCACGATCAATCCTGCAACCGGCCGGCTAATCGGTCACCTCCCCGAAACGACACTGAACGAACTTGATGTCGCAGTCGCTGCCGCCCGTGCCGCCACAACGCTCTGGGCGCGTTTGACGCCCAGGGAGCGTTCGGAATACCTGATTGCGCTAGCGGATCGCTTACTTGACGACATTGAAAACTTGGCCGCTTTGGAAGCATTGAATAGCGGGCACCCGATTTCAACGGTCGCGGGTGAAGTAAAAAGTGGTGCGGATCGACTCAAGTTTTTCGCCGGAGCCGGTCGTTTACTTGAAGGGCGCTCTGCCGGTGAATACGCAAAGGGTTACACCTCGATTATTCGGCGGGAGCCCATTGGTGTTGCTGGGCTGATCACTCCTTGGAACTACCCACTGTTGACCGCACTTACCAAACTCAGCCCTGCCCTAGCGGCTGGGAACACGGTGATTCTCAAACCATCCGAGCAGACGCCTTTGACAACATTGAGGTTGGCAGAATTGGCTCGAGAGATATTGCCGCCCGGAGTTCTCAACGTCGTCACCGGACGTGGTGAAACTCTCGGCGCCGCCATGGCCGCGCATGCTGGAATCGACATCATTTCGTTAACAGGCGGAACAGCGACAGGAAAAGTTGTTGCTCGAATTGCAGCCGAATCTCTCAAACAAGTCCATTTGGAATTGGGTGGGAAAGCGCCCGCGATCGTGTTAAAGGATGCGGATCCGCAAGAAGTTGCGGAAGCGCTTAAATGGGCGTCGTTCTGGAACGCCGGTCAAGATTGCAGCGCGGCTGTCCGCGTCATTGTTTCCCAAGAGATCTACGAACCGGTTATGGAAGCACTCGTCGCCACCGTGTCAGCGATGAAAGTTGGTGACCCGCTCAACCCTGACATCGAAATGGGACCGCTCACCTTTGAGGGACACCGTGATCGCGTTGAGGGTTATCTGAATCGGGCGATTGATTCGGGGGCGAAAGTGATCTTGGGTGGTAATCGTGTCGGATCAGAAGGATTTTTCCTCGAACCCACGATTCTTACGAATGTCGCCCAAGATAGTGAAATTGTGCAACAGGAAGTATTTGGCCCTGTCGTCACGATACAGAGCGCAGCCGATGACTGGGAAGCCATCAGGCTGGCAAATGACGTCGAGTACGGCTTGGGAGCATCCATCTTTACCAAAGATGTTGGTGTGGCTTTCGAGGCAGCACGACGATTAGAGTTCGGAACCGTATGGATAAATGATCACGGTGCGGTAACGGCCGAGATGCCATGGGGTGGATACAAGAAATCCGGATACGGCAAGGAAAGATCTGTGTATTCTCTTGAGGAGTTCACACAGATCAAACACATCATGCTGCGACTCCCGCAACATGATTAAGTGAAATTATCGGAGGATGAATGAAGGTACAGAAAAGGGTGCTCGTTGCTGGCATGGCCGCAGCATCACTCATGCTGGTTACAGCATGTAGCTCAACAGATTCAACAGATTCAACGGACGCAGGCACGACCGCAGAGTCTACAGCAGAATCGGCCGATGCTGGTGCAATGGTTGAGGCAGCCATGGCAACTTCGGCAGCTGATTTCGGTGGCCTTGAGGGTCTCGTTACTGCATGCCAAGCTGAAGGAAAGCTCAATGTAATTGCGCTTCCACCAGACTGGGCTAACTACGGCGCAATCATTGCCGGCTTCGCAGACAAGTACGGTGTTGAAGTTGACAGTCAGCAGCCTGATGCAAACTCACAAGATGAGATCAATGCTGCAACTCAAAACGCAGGGACTGATCGCGCCCCCGACGTCTTTGACGTCGGTCAGGCTGTAGCTCTTGCAAACACAGCAATGTACGCCCCGTACCAGGTTGAGCGCTTTGCCGACATCCCAGCGGCGTTCAAAGATGCAAATGGTCTGTGGGTTAATGACTACGGTGGCTTCATGGCGGTCGGTTACGACGCAAACAAGGTACCTGAGATCACTTCACTTGACGACCTATTGGGCCCAGATTTCAAGGGCGCCGTTGCACTTAACGGTGATCCAACACAGGCATCAGCAGGTTGGAATGGCGTCATGATGGCTTCAATCGCCAACGGCGGTAGCGTCGATGACATCGCACCTGGCGTTGAATACTTCAAAGCGATGAATGAAGCCGGGAACTTCTTGCCGGTTGATCCAACACCTGCAACTATCGAGTCTGGTCAAACTCCAGTTGTATTTGACTGGGATTACTTGCAAGCTGGCCAGGTCGCTGGTTTGGCAGAAAAGGGTATCGACTGGAGAATCTTCGTACCTGAAACGGCTGTCATCGGTGGCTACTACTACCAAGCAATCAATGCCGATGCTCCGAACCCAGCTTGCGCCCGTTTGTGGCAGGAGTACCTGTACTCACCAGATGGTCAGAATGGCTGGCTCGCTGGTGGCGCACGTCCGGTACTAGCTGACGTTTACGCTGCAGAAGGCACACTCGACGCCGAGGCATTTGCAAAATTGCCTCCAGTTTCCGGTGACCCTGTCGTTCCTAACGACAAGCAGGTAATCACGGGAAATGAATACTTGATTGCCAATTGGTCAGCGGCAGTCGGCGGCTAAAAACCCTTGACGCAAACGAACACTCTCGAGACCGGCCCCTCACTAAGGGGGGCCGGTCTTCGACATGCGCGTCGAGCACTTCCCTATCTCGGAGTCGTCCCCTTCCTTGCTTTGGTGGGGGTTTTCTTTTTGTGGCCCACGTTTATCGTGGTTACGCAAGCATTTATTGATGACCAAGGTGCATTTACCTTGGAATACGTCACCACCGTGGCGACCAGTGAAGTCAATTTAAATGCGTTCCGCAATTCCATTCAAATCTCGGTAATCACGGCACTGCTCGGCGGTATTTTCGGCGGATTACTTGCGTGGGCGGTAGCAAATAGCCGTCGGCATGGAATGTTTAGACGCGCAACAATGGCCGCCTCGGGTGTCTTCGCTCAATTCGGTGGCGTGATGTTGGCCTTCGCCTTTTTAGCGACCTTCGGTTTTAACGGCTTGGTAACACTATTCTTTTCTGAAAACTTCGGAGATTCATTTCTGAGTAATCCGACCTGGTTATACGGAATTTGGGGTCTGTGCGTTGTTTATACGTTCTTCCAGATTCCACTAATGCTAATTGTGTTCCTCCCAGCGGTTGAAGGTCTGCGCGGTGAATGGCGAGAGGCCAACGACAGTCTGGGTGGCAGTACCTGGCGGTACTGGAGGCACGTGGGTGGTCCTGTCTTACTCCCCAGTTTCATGGGCGCGATCCTTCTGCTTTTTGCCAATGCTTTTTCGGCCTATGCAACAGCTGCGGCTCTAATCTCACAAGGCTCACCGATTGTTCCGTTGCAGATCAGAGGTGCGATCGGAAGTGAAGTGGCACTGGGTGGGGCTGCATTCGGTAAAGCACTGGCCCTCGGCATGGTAATCGTGGTCGGTGTCGTCATGATCGGTTATGTGCTGCTGCAGCGTCGGGTTTCCAGGTGGCAGCAGTGAGAAGACTCACAGGAATTACTCGCATCTGGCGAGCCGTAATTTTATCAATAATTGGTTTCTACATGCTGCTGCCCATTGTTGCGATGGCGGACTTCAGTACCAGGGCTGGAACAGACGGTGGACGAACCCTAGATTCATGGGCCGCAATTCCAAGCGCGCCCGGCTTACTTGAGTCGGTCGCTGTTTCATTGCAACTCGCGCTTCTCGCCGTTCTGGGGATTCTAGTTTTGCTCGTACCCACCATGATTTGGGTTGACTTGCGTTTGCCATTAATGCGACGGCCACTAGAAGTCCTGTGCCTTTTACCTATTGCAATCCCGGCGATTGTCATTGTTGTGGGAATCGCCCCGATTTACCGCTGGCTCTCCCAATTTTTTGGTTCGTCACCACTTTCCTTGGCGTTCGTGTACACAATTTTGACCTTCCCATTCGCTTATCGCGCTGTCAATACCTCCCTGCGAAGTGTTGACGTCAACACCTTGGCAGAGGCCGCGCGAACCTTGGGTGCAAGTTGGCCACGGACTATCGCTGGAATCATCATTCCAAATATTCGAAATGGAATTCTGGGTGCGTGCGTCATCTCGATTGCACTCGTTTTGGGTGAATTTACAATTTCATCGCTTCTGAATTATGAAACCATGCAGGTGGTAATTAACCTTTTAGGCAAACGCGAAGGACAAATTTCTGTTGCAGTTTCGTTAGCCGCATTAATTTTCGCCTTCGTGCTACTCGTAGCAATACCAACATCAGGAAAGAAGCAGGAGGTGGGTCAAGGTGTCGGTTAACGCTATCTCTTCCCCAGCAGTTGAACTAAAGGCACTGAAGCGTGCGTTTGGTCCCGTAGTCGCGCTCAATGATTTCTCATTGGAAATCGCTCAAGGCGAATTGGTAGCCCTCCTTGGTCCTTCCGGCTGTGGAAAGACAACTGCGCTGCGCGCACTTGCTGGACTTCAAGATCTTGACTCAGGTCAGATCGTTGTTCAAGGAAAAGATATTACGAACATGCGGGCAAGCAAACGCGACATGGGTATGGTTTTCCAGTCGTACAGCCTTTTTCCTCACATGAGCGCTCAGGAAAATGTTGAATACGGCCTTCGCCTGCGGAGAGAATCTCGAAACAAAGACACCCGCGCCAAGCGCGCAATCGAAATGTTGGAGTTGGTGGGTCTAGACACCCAAGCCAAAAGATTCCCGCATCAACTTTCCGGCGGACAGCAGCAACGAGTTGCCCTAGCACGAGCTCTTGCGATCGCGCCCGATGTTTTGCTACTCGACGAACCTCTCTCGGCACTTGATGCAAAGGTCCGTAGTCAATTGCGAGATGAAATCAGACGCATTCAATTGGAGCTGGGAACCACAACACTCTTTGTCACCCATGACCAAGAAGAAGCACTGGGCGTTGCAGATCGAGTCGGCGTAATGTCGGAGGGTTCGTTGCAGCAGATCGCCAGCCCGGTAGAGCTCTACGAGCGACCTACCTCAGCACTGGTTGCCGAGTTCGTAGGGCTCACGACACCACTGCCGTGTGAAGTAACCGACGGACGCGCGCATCTATTGGGAAGTTCGGTGCCAGTGCTTCCCGGTTCGGTCACAAACGGTCCTGCCCTCGCACTGCTCCGGCCCGAATCAATTGACCTGCTCCCCGACCCCACATCAGATTCAATCGTGTTGAACGTCTCGTTCCTCGGTTCAGTGTGTCGGGTAATTGTGCAATTGCCCAAGAAAACTTTACTTACCGTACAAGTCTCCAGTGAACGAATCAGCGACTTCCCGCCCGGATCGCGCGTCGGATTCTCATTCCACTCGCGGCCGGTCTTTGCAAAGAGCATTCCTGCGTGAGCGAGATTGTTGTCAATGATTTAGGTCTCATCAATTCCATAACCACCTATAGCAATGAGTTCGTTTCTTTCGTGCACCTCACAACCGATGCAGGTTTAGAAGGCTGGGGTCAGACCTCCACGTACAACGCTGACATCACAGCGCAAGTGCTGCACCGACAAGTTGCCCCCTGGGTGCTGGGCCGACCAGCAAACAACATAGCTGCCCTCGCGAAGCGGGTAGAAGAAAAGGAACACAAGTTTCCCGGGACCTACCGACTGCGTGCGTTTGCCGGTGTTGACACAGCCTTGTGGGATCTACGCGGTAAGGCTGAGGGCAAACCGGTCGTTGAGCTGTTGGGTGGCACAACTGGCAAGCTACCCGTTTATGCATCTTCCATGCGTCGCGACATCTCCCCTGCCGAGGAAGCGCAGCGACTCGTCCGACTCCGCGACGACTTCGGATTTGACGCATTCAAGTGGCGAGTGGGCTCAGAATGCGGCCATGATCAAGATGAGTGGCCGGGTCGAACCGAGGAGATAGTTAGAACCGTTTCACAAGCGTTAGGCGATGCATGCGCCAAATTAGTGGACGCCAATTCTTGTTATTCCCCAAAAGAGGCAATTCGAGTTGGCAGGATGTTGGTTGATGCGGGGATCACTCACTTCGAAGAACCGTGTCCCTACTGGGAACTTGAACAAACACGCGAAGTCACCCACGCACTATCGGATTTCAACATTGACGTTACCGGTGGCGAACAGGACTGGGATTTCATCGTTTGGAATTTAATCATGCAACGCAATGTGGTCGACATTTTGCAACCCGACATCATGTACATGGGTGGGCTCACCCGCACCCTTGAACTTTGCCGGTTGGCGCACGTGAATGGATTCACGGTTACCCCGCACAGCGCAAACCTGTCCTTGGTCACTGTGGCAACGATGCACTTATTGGGCGGGATTCCCAACGCCGGAAAGTATTTGGAACTTTCAATCGAAGGCCTGGACTATTACCCGTGGCAAAAGGATCTGTTCCTCGGTAACCCTTTTAACGTTGAGGGTGGCAAAGTCCAGGTCCCCAGTGAACCCGGTTGGGGAGTGGAGATCAATCCAAGTTGGCTGGCACGTGCCGAGCGCCGAGAATCTCGAGACTAATACTGAATGCGTTTCATTTAAACGGTATTCATTGCGTTCATTACCGCGCGAACCTTGGAAATTTCATGGGTGCGTAACAGATTCACACCACCAAGGCTTGCAATTACGGCGAAGAAACTCTCTGCGGTTCGAAACTCGTCTTCGAAGAGATCGAATGCGTGGGGGAGCGCCTGGCAGATTGGGTAGCCGAGTTCGCGCAACCGAAATGAATTAAGAATCACATTTGATTGGTGTTTAACACGGGTTAAAGGGTCGACCAAGTTTCCATAGTAAAAACCCATGCCAGGATCAATAACAATGTTAGTGACACCGTGTTGCAGCCCCGTCTCGATTCGTTTGGCGAAGTAATCCTGTAGCCCAGGGATCGGGTCTTGGTCTAATTTGAGATCGGTAACTTCACGCACGTTCGCGCCGCCGACGTAACACAAAATTACCGTTGCATTGAACTCACTGGCCAGATCAAGGATTTCTGCTTCGTGAGCGGTGCCGGTGAAATTCAGGACCTTGGCACCTGCGCTAAGGCAGGCTTTGACAACTTCAGGTTCATAGGTTTCCGCAGAGACCGGAATCGAATCGGCAGTGAGTTGCTCAATGACGGGTACGAGTTGAGTGATCTGATCTTGGGGTGTGACCCGCGATGCCTTCGCGGTGCTGGACTCGGCACCGATATCAATCAGGTCAGCGCCTTGAGCGAAGTAGACCCGAGACTTGCGGATCGCAGCTTCGGTGTTTATCGCAATGCTCTCCCGGTAGGTCGAGTCTCGAGAAAGATTCACCGTCGCCATGAGTGCCGGCCGATCGAACACCGTGCCACCGAACGTAAGAGGTGTGATCGGTGCGTTAAGTGAACTCGAGTGTTCCTGAAAAAGTCTACTTAGGGACTCCAAAGACATCATCCCTGAATTCTAAGCGAGTCAAGAAAAATGGCTTATGGGGATTCCTTACCCGATTTTTTTGAACCGGAAGTCAGTTACCGTGCGCCCTTCTTCAATTGCTCGCATTTCGTATCGGGTGAGCGCTCGATCTGGCCGAGTGACTTTCCCTCCATTCCACTTAACCTTATTGATGGGTTGGGCGAATAGGTCCTCAATTGATTGCGCGTAGTGGTCCCAGTCGGTCGCAATATGCCAAAAACCATGTGAAGTTAATCTCGAATGCACCAGGTCCAGAACGCCTTGCTGAACGATCCGACGTTTGTGATGTCGGGCTTTTTGCCAGGGGTCTGGGAATAGTGTGTAGACGCCGGCCAGTGAATTAGGAGCAATCATATTTTCCAAAACGGCGATAGCGTCGGTCTCCATAACCCGAACGTTGGTTATTTTCTGAGTGTGCAGTTCAGAGAGCAAATCCCCAACGCCCGGCGTGTGAACGTCGATTGCCAGGAAGGCAGCTTGCGGTTTCGTGCGGGCAATGTGAAGAGTTGAAACTCCATTACCAAAACCGATATCAAGGTAAAGCGGGGTTGGTGGCGTTGGCCAGTTAAGAATCTGGTCCTGATAGGTAATGGTTAATGCCTGTGGATTGTCGACCGCGTGCTGCTGGGATCTTGTTATACGACTTCTGCGAGGCTTAAACGTTCGAATCCCGCGCCCAAATGTTTTCGTCTCGGGAAACTCCTCAACAAAGTCATCCAAGTGAATCAACTAAAAGTTCAATCGGACTATTGATTCGATATTTACGATCGGCCTCGATACGCCAACTTGAACCCTCGCCGATACTCCGAAAATTCCACTCACGGGCGTGATTTTCGCCCGGACCGCTACTTGTCAAGGCCGTATTTTCGTCTATCCCGATTATTTTCTGACCATCGATGAGTAATGGTTTTAAAACAAAGTCGGGGACAAAGCGAGAGTAGCGATCAAAATGTGGAATCACTCGTGCATTAAAAATTAATCCAAGCCCTAAGTCGCCGCCTTCTTTTGGGTGACGAAAGTTGGGTACGTATCCGCACAGCGCCATGGCGCCGGCGCTACATCCTGCGATAGATGCCCCACTGCGCCACTGCTCAAGAATGGTTTTCCAGGCAAGGGTTTCGCGCAGAGTCTTCGCCAGAAAATGCGGGTTACCACCGGAAAGGTAAATCAGTCCCGCGCCGGCTATTGCTTCCGCGATCTTTGGGTCGTCGGCGTCTTTACGATTTTTGATGTCGATGATCACCTGTTGTGCATCAAGTCGCTGGGCCGCCTCGTTGCCGAGTTGATGCCAACGCGCGAGTGAGCGTTCACCCTCGGGTGCGGCGGCCGTTGCAATTTGTACATAGGTGCGTGGGCGATCTTCGAGCAACCAAGCCTCTAGGTCTTTCATAACCGGCAGGTACTCACCACTTCCCACGAGGGCAATTTTTCCGCTCATGGGCAGACTCCTTTTAACGCAGAGTTACTCGCTGGGTTCAGCAAATTCACAGAATGCAGAGTAAGCCCGGGGACCGTAGACCGTTGCAGGGCCGCCGGCCATGAGGAATGTAACGCCAATCGCTTCGGCCACTTCCTCCTTGGTCGCTCCGGCTTTGGCCGCACCACGTGCGTGGGCTGCGATACACCCGTCGCACTGTTCAACAACGGCAATGGCGAGTGCGATGAGTTCCTTGGACTTTGTCGGAAGCGCACCCTCGCTCATGGCAGCTGTATGCAGGGCAGCGAAGCCCGCGTAGGTTTCCGGGATCATTTGACGCAATTCCCGCGAGATGGGTGCGAGTTCGCGTTGGATGGCTTTGCCATGGGAATGCTGGTCTATTTCGCTCATGAACACGATTCTAGCCCCGACCCGGGATACCCCAGCGGGTATGGGTACTTGGGAGTACCCTGTTCCCATGAATCTTGAACCGGAAATCAATACCGAGGTACTTACGCGTCTCAAGCGTGCCCGGGGCCAACTCGATGGCGTGATCAACATGATTGAGACGGGGCGGGGTTGCGCCGATGTTGTCACTCAACTCGCGGCAGTTTCCAAGGCATTGGATCGGGCCGGGTTCAAAATCGTTGCTGCCGGGATGCAGGAATGTTTTGAAAAAGGTGACTCTGCCCCGATGACCCGGGAGCAACTAGAAAAACTGTTTCTCTCGCTGGCCTAGCCAAGGAAAACGGTTACATGACCTTTATTGATTCGAGACCTTTGTGCCTTTAGTCACAAGTGCGATAGATCACGCCGATATTGGTAGCGGATCTGGGATTCAAGGTGCATCCTTAGCCAACGGAAAAATTGTCTCTCTGCCCACAATCACAAGGAAGTGATCACATGGCCATCCGCCTAGATTTCGCTGCAGCACCAACTCAGAATAAGCAGCTCTTAGAGTGGGTTGACGAGATGGCCACCCTGTTAGAACCCGATGCCATTGAATGGAGTGATGGCTCCGAAGCGGAGTGGACGCGCCTGACCGGCCAAATGGTTGATGGCGGCACCATGATCAAACTCAATGAAGATTTGCGTCCCAACTCGTTCCTCGCTCGATCAAATCCAAGTGACGTTGCGCGGGTTGAAAGCCGCACCTACATCTGCTCCCAACGTGAAATTGATGCTGGTCCTACTAATAACTGGATGGAACCCTCGGAAATGCGCGCGACCTTAAATCCACTGATGAAAGGGGCGATGCGCGGGCGAACCATGTACATCGTCCCATTTTCGATGGGACCACTTGGCTCACGTATCGCTCAACTCGGTGTCGAAATTACAGATTCCCCTTATGTGGTCGTGAACATGAAAATCATGACCCGGATGGGACAAGCAGCGCTCGATGAAATTGGCGAATTTGGCGAATTCGTCCCGGCCGTTCACTCTGTCGGTTACCCGCTCATTGACGAAAGCGGTAATTCAATCCCCGATGTCGCCTGGCCGTGCAATGACACCAAGTACATCGTTCATTTTCCTGAAACCCGCGAGATTTGGTCCTACGGATCCGGTTATGGCGGCAATGCACTGCTTGGTAAGAAATGCTTCGCACTTCGAATCGCTTCGGCCATGGCTCGTGATGAAGGCTGGATGGCCGAGCACATGTTGGTCTTGAAATTGACGTCACCCGCCAATGACGTCAAGTACATTACGGCGGCATTTCCTTCGGCTTGTGGAAAGACAAACCTTGCCATGCTCGAGCCAACAATTCCCGGTTGGAAGGTCGAGACAATCGGTGACGACATTGCTTGGATGCGCTTCGGTGAAGATGGCCGTCTTTATGCGATAAACCCTGAGGCGGGCTTCTTTGGCGTCGCCCCGGGAACAGGCATGAGCACGAATGCGAATGCTGTTCGTTCACTGAGTGGCAACTCGATTTTTACCAACGTGGCCCTGACCGACGACGGAGATATTTGGTGGGAAGGCTTATCCGTTGAGGCTCCGGCGCACTTGATCGACTGGAAGGGCAACGACTGGACGCCTAGTTCAGCAGATCCTTCAAGTCACCCCAATGCCCGTTTCACCGTTCCTGCCGGTCAGTGTCCCTCGATCGCACCGAACTGGGAAGACCCAACCGGTGTTCCCATTGACGCGATCCTGTTCGGCGGTCGCCGGGCAACCAACGTGCCCCTCGTCTCGGAAGCTTTTGACTGGGCCCACGGTGTTTTTGTTGGTTCATCCGTGTCCAGTGAGCAGACTGCCGCAGCCGAAGGAACCGTTGGTGCACTGCGTCGCGATCCTTTCGCCATGTTGCCCTTCTGCGGGTACAACATGGCCGACTATTGGGGTCACTGGCTTAAGATCGGTGGTTTCACCAGCGCCGACAAGCTGCCACGAATCTACTCTGTGAACTGGTTCCGCAAGGACACTGAAGGTAAATTCATCTGGCCTGGTTTTGGCGAAAACTCACGGGTGCTGGAATGGATTGTCAATCGACTCAGTGGCAAGGCCGAAGCCGTTGACACGCCAATTGGTCGCATCCCGGCACCCGGCGCACTCAACACGGATGGCCTTGACATTACGGTCGAAAAACTTGCTGAACTCTTCGCAATCAACACCGATTCTTGGTTGGCCGAAACTGATTTAACTCAGGAGTATTACGCAGAGTTCGGTGACCGAGTTCCTGCTGAACTCAACCTTCAATTGCAAGGATTGCGCGATCGTTTGAACAACGCTTAGCCCATCGTTGGATCAGGCAAGGGTTGCAACCAGAATTGATTTAATCGTATGCATCCGGTTCTCTGCCTGATCAAATGAGATGTTAGCAGGGGATTCAAAGACTTCATGGGTGATTTCAAGTCCCCCGTGAAGATTGAAATCTTGGGCAATTTGCAAGCCGATTACAGTTCGGGTGTCGTGGTAGGCCGGTAGGCAATGCATTGCCTTAGCGTCACCTCGGGCAAGGTCGAGTACGCCTTGGTTGACCTGATAGGCCTTAAGCAATTCAATGCGCTCTTGCCACACTTCTTTGGGCTCACCCATCGAGACCCACACGTCGGTGTGCACGAACTCCGCGCCGGTTACACCCTCTGCGATATCTTCGGTGAGAGTGATTTTTGCGCCGCTTTCTTGAGCCCGTGACTGTGCTTGCTCAACAACACTTTGCTCGGGCCACAATGCTTTTGGCGCGACGATTCTTGTGTCTGAACCCATGATCGCGCCCATGGTCAACAGCGAGTTACCCATATTGCTGCGTGCATCACCGAGATAGCAGTAGGAGAGTTGCGCAGCCGGATCGACTTGGTGCTCGCGCATCGTGAGGAAGTCGGCCAGCATCTGAGTTGGGTGCCACTGGTCGGTTAATCCGTTGTAAACCGGCACCGAGGAATACCGGGCAAGTTCCTCCACCACAGCCTGCTCGCTACCTCGGAACTCAATTGCGTCGAAAATGCGACTGAGGACGCGAGCCGTGTCGGCGGGGGATTCTTTATGGCCTATTTGGCTTGACGCTCCGTCGAGAAATGTAGTGTTCCCACCTTGGTCACTCATGGCAACGCTGAATGAAATTCGGGTCCGTGTTGATGTTTTTTCAAAGATTGCGGCTAAATTCTTGCGCAGAAGTAGTTGCGGTTCACTGTCTTCTTGACGCAATTCCTTAAGTCGAGCTGCCAGGTCTAATAAGGAATCTAACTCAACCGCGTTGAAGTCAAGTTCGCGCAGGAAGTCCCGCCCGGTAAGGCCAACGGAACGTACTTGATCGACGGTGAGTTGCGCATCCATTCACGGAGTCTAGGAGCAGGTCTTAACTTGCTGAAAGATGGTGGATTCCTAAAGCTTCTTCCGAGATTGCCTCGTTGACCAGCCCTTTTGCAGCGGCAACACCGGTTCCGGGGACGCTTTTGAGGTGGGTTCCTTTTGGCCGCCCTAATTTGCGGTAAATGGCCTCACGGTCGTCTTCGCTGAGTCCACCCCAGACGCCGTAGGGTTCGCGGGCCCGAATCGCATAGTCTGCGCATTCCAGGCGGACCGGGCACGAGGCGCACACGCGCTTGGCCGACTGGTCGCGGCGAGAGCGAGAGGAACCTCGTTCATTTTGCGGGTGAAAAAAGAGGAGCGGGTCGACACTGCGGCATAGTCCAAATTCTTGCCAATGCCATTTGGAATCAAGGGGTACTTGTGCGAGCGGTTGCTGTGGCATGTGTCTCATGTCCCATCTCATGTTGTGTTTCGCTTCATGTGTCGTAAAACAAATGTAGGTCACTAATGGGAGTGTTCTAGGGGGGACTTAGGTCCTTTATTCTCCTATTTGGTCCTGACTTGTGGGCTCATTCGCCTTCGCGATTTCCTTGCGGACGTCTTCCATGTCAACGTCGCGAATGGCTGCGATCAAATTGTCCAAACCCTCTTGGGGAAGGGCACCGGCCTGCGAATAAAGGACCACGCCGTCTCGGATAGCCATGAGGGTGGGGATGGAAGAAATTTCAAAACTTCCGGCAAGGCCCTGCTCTGCCTCGGTATCCACTTTGGCAAAAACAATGTCGGCATTTGCCTCCGACGCTTTTTCATAGACGGGTGCAAAATTGCGACAAGGTCCACACCACGAAGCCCAAAAGTCAACAAAGACGATGGCACTTCCTTTAATGGTGTCGGAGAAACTGGATTCTGTTAGATCAACGGTAGCCATATATATACCCTAGGGGGTATATATCAAATATGCAAATTCCGTCTTGCCGGCTGCAATCGGCTCGATGAAAGTACACTTAAGCCATGAGTACACCACTTGCCACACCACTCGCCTCACCCGAACTCGAAGAACTCGGAAGCGTTCTCACCGAAGAGCGAATATCGAATTTTGACGACGGCGATCACGAGAAATTTGCCCACTACGTTGAGAAAAATAAGATCGTGGAAAGCGCCGTTACCGGGTCCGCGGTTAAGGCGCTATGCGGGAAGAAGTGGACCCCAAATCGTGATCCCTCAAAGTTCCCCATTTGCCCCGATTGTGAGAAAATCCATAAGTCGTTGCCCAAAGGTGTCGAATAGAGGGGCTACTGCATCCGGTGGACGTCCAAGTGAGAGAATTCGCGCGCGCAAACCGGCGCACCATTTGATCAACAATTTTGATGGGATTGAACTTAAATGCAGAGAAAATCAATTCGTCTCGCAGGCGTTGCATCTTTAGCTGTCGCGGGCCTTTTGTTGTCGGCTTGTTCCTCAACTGAAGAAACAGCGACTGAAACAACGGCCACCGAAGCCACGACGCAAGAAAGCGCCACCGAAAGCGCTGCAACTGATGAGTGTGCTTTTGAAAACCTCACCACCATCAGCCCGGGAATGCTGACAATTGGTACCGACACACCTGCCTACCCGCCCTATTTCGTTGACGATGATCCAACAAATGGTGAAGGCTTCGAATCAGCTGTTGCCTACGCGGTTGCTTCTCAGCTTGGCTTTGCTCCAGCAGATGTGAAGTGGGAAGTTGTTCCCTTCAATACTTCCTATGCACCGGGTAACAAAACCTTCGACTTTGACGTCAATCAGATCTCCATCACTCCAGAGCGTTCTGAGGTGGTTGACTTCTCTGACGGCTACTACACAGTCAACCAGGCGGTAGTCGCGTTCAACGATTCACCGATTGCTGGGGCAACCACAATCACCGAACTCAAAGAAGCAAAGCTCGGAGCACAAGTGGGCACTACCAGCCTTGATTTCGTGACCGAGGTTGTGCAGCCCACCAACGAGCCCTATGTGTTCAATGACACCAATGACGCAAAGAGCGCATTGCAAAATGGCCAGATCGACGGAATCGTGGTTGACCTCCCAACGGCCTACTACGTTACCGCTGCAGAGTTTGACGACAGCAAAATTGTCGGCCAGTTCCAGTCGGCTGCCGGTGGCGAAGAATTCGGATTGCTACTCCAAAAGGGCAATCCACTCGTGACCTGTGTCAACAAAGCACTCACGACTCTCAAAGATTCCGGTGAACTCCAAGAGATCCAAGATGCGTGGTTGGCGGGAACAACCGCCCCATATTTCAAGGAATAAGGGGTCAGTCGCGAAACACAGCGAAAATTAGTTTCGACTATTACGTGAATACTCCCGCTCCTGGCGCAGACACGGTCTTTGTGGACCCACTGCGCCAGGAGCGTTCTCGTAAAAAGGCCCGCCGAGATGCGCTCATTGGAATCGGAAGCTTGCTCGGCTTCGTTGCTGTCATAGTTTTATTGGTCGGCCGGAGTTCGGGTTGGGAAACGGTTCAAAAAACATTTTTCAATGGGGACCAGTTTGTTGAATCCTTCCCTGGGCTAGTACAAGCCTTCTGGCTCAACGTTCGCATTTTCTTAATAGCGCAGCCACTGATTTTAACAATCGGTTTGCTCGTGGCCCTCGCACGCACGGTCAAGTCACCAATTTTCTTGCCGATTCGAGTGTTGGCAACCCTCTACGTTGACATCCTCCGTGGAGTTCCAACGATTTTAATTATTTTTCTGTTGGGTTTTGGCATGCCGGCTTTGCAATTGCCGGGGGTCCCCAGTGACGCAATTTTCTGGGGGACAGCCGCACTCGTACTTTCTTATGGCGCCTACGTGGCTGAAGTGTTCCGGGCCGGCATCGGATCTGTTCACCCGAGTCAAACAATGGCCGCACGCTCATTGGGTCTGTCATCATTTCAAACCAATCGTTTTGTTGTCCTACCCCAGGCCATCCGCAATGTGACTCCGCCACTTCTCAACGACTTCATTTCATTACAAAAAGACACGGCTCTCGTCGCGGTGTTGGGTCCGATCGAGGTTTTACGTCGAGCCCAAATTGATACGTCATCCAACTTTAATTACACCCCCTACGTTGGGGCTGCACTGATTTTTATTGCCTTAACCATCCCTATGACCCGATTCGCAGACTGGATGCAGGTTCGTTCGTCCCGCAAACGCAGGGCCGGGGGTGTCGCATGAACCAAGACTCATTCATCACGGTCGACGGGGTGTGGAAGTCCTTCGATGCACATGCAGTTTTGCGTGGTATCTCACTCAATGTCGCTGCGCATTCGGCTACGGTGCTGATCGGCGCGTCAGGTTCGGGCAAATCGACTCTACTTCGCTGTATCAATGCCTTAGAGACCGTTGACGCTGGCAGCATTGTGGTCGATCAAGAACTTGATGTCACCGCCTTTGATGCTGATTTTGATGCGATTCGCCGTCGAATTGGCATTGTTTTTCAGTCCTACAACCTTTTTCCACACATGAAAGTCTTAGAAAATATTACGCTCGGGCCAATTCGGGTACTAAAAAAATCTAGGAAAGAGTCCGTTGATACAGCCATGGAATTACTCAGGCGGTTTGGACTTGAGGCCAAAACACATGATTACCCCGATCGCTTATCGGGTGGTCAAGCCCAGCGGGTGGCGATTGTCCGAGCGTTAGCCATGGAGCCAGAAATAATGCTGTTCGACGAAATCACGTCGGCGCTGGACCCGATGCTGGTTGGAGAAGTACTTGACTCCGTCCGCGAACTTCGAGCTGGTGGATTAACAATCGTTATGGCAACCCACGAAATGTCATTCGCCAAGGAGATCGCTGACCAAGTCTGTTTCCTTCACGATGGGGTCGTGTGGGAAAGCGGCAGTGCGGCCAGCGTGTTCAGCAACCCGCAACGGTCAGAGACACAGGGTTTTCTGCACCGAGTGAACTAATGAGAACATTTGCGGCATGGCAGACCTCCATTGAAAGGGTTTTGCAATACTCTTGGGAAGTTTGGAACGAAGGCCTAGTTAAGGCACCTATTTGGAGGTAAATAATGTCATCTCAACTTGAAATGGAAGCCGACGAGAACATGTTGGCGGCCCTTGGCCGCGTCTGGTGGTTGCTGCTTTTCGGTGGACTTATTAGCCTTGGGGTGGGCGTTCTTGCCATCTCGTGGCCCGGTAAAACGATTGTTGTTGTTGCAATTCTTTTCGCAATTTACCTGATCGTTTCCGGTATTTTTGAGATTGTTCGTTCGTTCTCCTCCGGTCTCACCGGGGGTACTCGCGTACTTCTCTTGATCACCGGCGTACTTTCGGTGATCCTGGGTATCTTTGCAATCCGTAGTGCAATTAACGCTGTTGATCTGCTCGGAATCTTCGTCGGTATTGCCTTCCTATTCCGTGGATTCGCAAGCCTGTTCATGGGCTTTGACTCCAAAGAGGGACGCGGTTGGAATATCTTCTTCGGTCTGATTATGTTGATCGGTGGAGTTATCATTCTGTCGCAGCCGGCGCTCTCACTCGTCACACTGTCGTGGGTTGTTGGTATCTGGCTGATCGTGATCGGAATCTACGAAATCATTGCGGCATTCATCGTGCGCGGTAAGACGAAAGCGCTAGTTGTCTAGCCCTTACTGAGTTAATTGTTAATGAGAACAAAGTGCCCCTAGATCTGGAGGGGCACTTTGTTTTTCCCGTACGCAGTGGTTAGGTTGGCGTGTGACTAAGGAAACCTCGCAAACGCTGGATCGTGGATTAAGTGTCCTTGAGGTTTTGGCAGAACACCCGGAAGGGCTCAGCGTCACCGAACTCAGCCAAAAGTTGGACGTTGGTCGAACCGTTGTCTATCGGCTGGTAGTCACACTCGAAGCCCACTCGCTCTTACGCAGATCACCCGATGGCAAGTGCCGGCTAGGACTAGGTCTGCTAGCGCTAGCGCGAGTTATCCAACCCCTGGTTCGCGAAGCATCGGGGCCGGCATTGCGAATGCTGGCCGAAGCCCTCGGTTGTACCGCCTACCTCATGATCGCCGACTCAACTGATGGTTTGGTAGCGGTGGTCTCCGAACCAAATAGAAGTGATATGCACGTCTCTATGCGAACTGGTTCAAGGACACCGCTCGAAGCCAGTGCCGGTGGTCGCGCGATTTTGGCCGCGCGGACTGTGGCCGGTCGACCACTTGACCCGCCTTGGGTGGTTGCCAATCTTGAAGGTGGAACCCTGGGATTGGCCGTGCCGTTGACGGGCATAACTGGACTTGAAGCGAGTGTTGGAATTATTTCCTCACGTGAGTTCTCCGAAACTGAATTTGGCCCCCGAATCGCCCGAACTGCCCAAGAAATCTCACGAATGTTGATGTAAATCCGCATCCGGACACGCCCGGTAACCACCGGGGTTGATCAATTCGAAGCAATAACGCACAATGGAGTGTGCCTTCCCCAAGTTCACGCGCCATAACGCGTGCGATTGCCCTTATTCTCACCACACTCCTTGGCTTGAGCCTGACAACACCAGTCTTCGCGGATGGCCCACCGAGTCGAATCTTGAGTGGCTGGATTCCTTACTGGATGTCCAGCCAGGGTAAGCCGCAGGGCGTGAACACGGCAACGACCAACAGTGACCTTTTTGTTGACGTCTCCCCGTTTTGGTACTCCGCAACCAAGGGCGGCCCCAACGGCGTAAAAGTCGACTTCAATGCCAACTACGGAAATGCGTCCGCTAACTCCGCCTGGGCCCTTGGCCAATTACGAGCCGCGGGAATTCCGGTGATCCCTGCCATCGCTGACGCGTCGGGGAAAAACACGATGGCGAATCTTCTCGCAGATCCGGTAAGACGAAGCGCCCACGTTGCCGACATCGTGAACATTGTCATCTCAAATAATTATGACGGGATTGACTTGGATTACGAGACTTTCGCTTTTTCTGACGGGAGCGCTAGCTGGGATAGAACCCAACCCAACTGGACCGCATTTGTTCAGGAACTGGGAGCAGTGCTAAAAGCTCAAGGGAAGCAGTTGATCGTCACAATTCCACCGCCGTGCTCCATGAGCAGTAACTGCAGTGCTCGAACCGGCTATTACGTGTACAACATGATCGGGATCGCGCCATTTGTTGACCGAATTCGGATCATGGCGTACGACTATTCGTTGTCGGGTCCACTCGCACCGTATAACTGGGTGCGAGCGATTGTTGCTTACTCAGCTTCGGTGATTGATCCCGCGAAAGTGCAAATCGGTGTCCCGACATATGGCCGTTTTTGGACCGAAAAGAAGTCGAGCGGCGCCTTTAACCTCACCGGGATTTGCCCCAGTAGTTCCAGTAGTGGAGCCGAGAAGGCCGCCTACAACACGATAACGGCTCGTGGTTCAATGACCGACGCGGATATCCCGGCCTTCATCGCTAAGCAGGGTGGCGCAACAACATGGGATGACACCAGTAAGGAACGTTCCTTCCGGTACAACAGAAGCCTGACGTGGAATGATTCCAGCGGAGCTTCACAAACGTGCACCGCTTCGAAGATCTTGCGGTTTGGCGGACCAGAAGGAGTCCTGGCTCGAACCCAACTTGTCGGAGAATTCGGAATCAATGCAGCGGCTTACTGGACGATAGGTGGGGAGAATCCCGCACAGTGGCCAATGATCCGCGGTTACGCGCAATCACTTGCACCCGTTATTCCCTCGGTCAGCGTTGCTGCTCCGCCCAATGTTGTCTTTGGTCAACCGAGTGCGTTAACGACTTCTGCTGCCTTCAACGGTGCCCCGATTGCCAACGCCACCGCGGTATTGCAAAGAGCGGATGCGGGCACCTGGGTTGATGTTGCAACGGGGGTGACCGGTGCGGATGGCGCGGTCGGAATTCCGTTTGCATCCGATGCCAGCGCAACTTTTCGGATTGTCATCCGAGCAACCGAAACAACCCCTGAAGTTGTTTCAGATGAGTTTGGGATCACGGTGACATCAACCGTCTCGGCGCGATCAAAGGCGAAGAGCGTTTCTCGGGGCGCCACTATCAAGGTTCCCACCGTGGTGCGACCCGCGGTCGCCCAGCAAAAGGTGGTTTTGCAAGTTCAACGTGGTGCAAAATGGAAAAAGATCACCGCAACGAAGACAAAAACCAATGGCCGTGTCGTGATTAAGTCGAAGGCAAACCTGCCCAAGGGTAAATACACGTTCCGGGTGTTAGCGAAAGCGAAGTCGGGGGTTGGTGCCGGTATATCGGGAAACTTCACGGTGCGGATCAAATAGTCGAACCGTGAAAACTGGCTAGCGCACCGGCAAATCAAACCAACGCAATTGATCAAAGTCCGCACTGAATCCACTCTCACCGGAAAGGAGTTCAGGCGCGGGAAGTGCATGCAGCAGCGTGTGGGCGCTGTCCAAATGGTCAGCGAGAGCACTTTCAGGAGCGATATCCCGGTGGATCGGGTAGGTCAATTCACCGGATTCACTGTATTTCAGCATCGACAGGCGCAGGGGTGGTTCAACGGCGCCGTCACGGTGATGCCAACGACCAGTGAGCGCATCAAATCGGTACTGGGGGAGGAGCGCCCACCCGTGGTCGGCGATCAGACGCACCGCTTTGACAATGTATTCGAAGACCGGGTCAGAAATAAAGTAATTGAAATTCACGCGGACCCAGCCGGGCTTAATTCCTTCACAGCCCTGGCTAATCTCGCGCTCGTACTCGTGGGAAGTGTCTAAATCAATTCCCAATAAACGATGCCCATAAGGGCCGGCGCAACTGCACCCGCCGCGTGACTGAATGCCGAACAGGTCGTTAAGAACGGCAACCACGAAGTTGTGGTGCAGGTATTTACCATCCGGATGCTTAATCACAAACGAGACAATGCTGAGGCGGTCGGCGTCGAGGTTGCCAAGAATCTGAATATTGGGGTGTGGCGCCCAACTTTGAATTGCCCGCCGTACGAGATCGTGTTCGTGGGCCCGAATTACGTCAACGCCAACCGCTTCTTTGAGCTGGAACACAAGCCCGGCGCGAATAGACTCAATAATCGCTGGAGTGCCGCCTTCTTCGCGGTGCTCCACATCCTCGAGGTACATGTGCTCGGTTTGGTTGACGTAGGCGACCGTGCCACCACCGACACTCTCGGGCACCGTATTGCGCAGGAGTTCCTTGCGAACAATTAACACCCCGGGGGTTCCCGGACCGCCGATAAATTTGTGCGGGGATAAAAAGATTGCATCCTTGAAGGCCGAAGGATGTGAGTTGCACCGCGGATTCATCTCAATATCCACATACGGTCCGGCAGCGGCAAAATCCCAAAAAGCTAAAGCGCCGTATTTGTGCACGAGTTGAGTGACGGCGTGGGTGTCGGTGATGATTCCGGTGACGTTGCTTGCCGCGCTGAATGAGGCAATTCGTAATGGTCGATCCTGGTAGGCAATGAGCTCTGCTTCCAGTTGGGTGATGTCAATTTGCCCATTGGCATCCTCGCGGATTGTCACCACGTCGGCAATTGATTCGCGCCAAGGAAGTTCATTGCTGTGGTGTTCAAACGGCCCGATGAAAACGACGGGGCGTTCCTTCGCCGGAATGTGATCGGAGAGGTGGTACTTGGCGTCTAGGTCCGCGGGCAGCCGCAGGTTCATAATTCCGATCAACTTGTTAATCGTTGCAGTGGACCCGGACCCGCAAAAAATGACCGCGGTGTCCTCATCAGCATTGACAGCATTTTTAATCATGGACCGGGCATCTTCACGCAGTCGAGTCGTTTGCAGTCCGGTACCGCTGGACTCCGTGTGGGTATTTGCATAACGAGGGAGCACCTCGCCGCGAATGAAGTCTTCAATGAAGGTGACGCTGCGGCCACTTGCTGTGTAGTCCGCGTAGGTCACTCTTCGTGGTCCAAATGGCCCCCACATCAATTGGTTATCGCCAATCACGGAATCGCGGATCCGCGCCAGAATGGCCGGTTCGGGCAGGCCAAGTTCTGCCGGGGGAACCTCGAAGTCCGTCTCTAACATATTGCAACCTTAGTTGACGAACCCGCCGGTTGCCATTGACTCGTGTCACAATGTCGTTGTGACATTTTTTAGGACAGCAACCGCGACCGCCACCCCATTGGACACCCTCCCCGAACTTGACCTAGAGAGTGAGTTGGACCGCCCCTGGAACACGACCGTGTGGGATGACCCGATCAACCTGATGACCTACGTCACCTACGTGTTTATGGAGTATTTCGAGTTCAGCAAGGAAAAGGCCGACTACCTCATGTTGCTCGTGCATACCGAAGGCAAAGCGACGGTTTCAACGGGTAGCCGAGACGCCATGGAAAAAGATGTCGCGGCAATGCACACCTACGGCCTCTGGGCCACATTGGCCAAGGATTAGCAGCAGATGGAAATAAACCCTGACGGTGTAAATATTGTGATCAAGATTGAACCATTTGAAGTCAAGATTTTGGGTGACCTTGCCAACCAGTTACTCGACATCACCTCACCCAACAGTGAAGTGGTCGAAAATGAAGACCCACTGGCAGCACTGATCGGAATTGATTCACAGGTGGAGAAGCCAACGGATGCAATCTCGTCAAGGCTCTTCCCGGACGCCTACCCCGACGACCCCGAAGCGTCTATGGAGTTTCGCAGGTTCACCGAACGTTCATTGCGGGAAACCAATGTGAACCGGGCAAAAAGTGTGATGGCCGACCTAGCAGGTCAAACGCAGGTCACACTCGGCCCCGATCAATGGCAACTCTGGGTTGGTTTTCTCAATAGCCTTCGACTGGCGCTGGGTACCCGCCTTGAAGTTGATCAGGACATGTGGACCCGAGATCGGCCGGAGTCAGATCCGCTCTATCAAATCTTTGAGCTGTACAACTGGCTTACTTGGATGCAAGAAACCTTAATTTCAATCGGGTACTTTCGCGGGGACTAAGTAAAAAGCGGCGACCAGTTCGGTAACAAGTACCGACCGGCCGCCGCTTCCGACAAGAACTAGTTTGTCTGGCGGAACCACATAGTGGCCTTTGCGCCACTCACCATGAACAGAATGACAAAGCTGACGAGAATCGTGTACCAGCCGTAAGGCAGGGTAAAGATCGCGAACACGATATTGATCACGGCAAGCATCTGGATAATGAACTGAGCGGTCGTTGATCCGATCATGATCATCTTGATCAGCCACAGGTACATGAAGCCCAACAGCACCATGATGCCACCGTTGATAACCAGCCAGAATCCGCCGACCTCACGGGCCGCACCGGTTGGATCGGTGAACGTGGGATTGTCGCCAAAAATTGAGAACATGATCAGGATGCCGAAAGTGACATTCATGACTGCTGCAACAGCTACCAGTAGTGCGACCAACGTGACGCCAAACGGTCGACGAATAGTTTTAACATCAGACATTGGTGCTCCTTTAAACTGTAAAGTCGTCCCCCAATTGGAGACTTCCTCACCTTACCGCCCGAGGGAGCGAATTCCCCTGACATTTTGTTTGTAGGCTGTCGTCACTATGAATCAGCCAATCGGCGTATTTGACTCAGGTTTCGGCGGATTAACCGTTGCCCGCGCGATAATCGACCAACTGCCGCATGAATCGATTCGCTATGTAGGTGACACCGCCCGCGGACCCTATGGACCAAGACCACTCGCCGAAGTTCGCGCATTCGCCCTTGAACTCCTTGACCAGCTCGTTGACTCCGGTGTCAAAGCACTCGTGATCGCCTGCAACACCGCGAGTGCTGCAATGTTGCGGGACGCGCGTGAGCGTTACTCGATCCCCGTTGTCGAAGTTATTCACCCCGCAGCAAGACGAGCCGCCGCCGCAACGCGCAACGGCAGTGTTGCTGTAATCGGCACCCAAACCACAATTAACTCAAAGGCCTACGACGACGCATTTGAAGCAGCAACCAACGTCACCCTCACCAGTGTTGCGTGCCCGCAATTCGTTGAGCTCGTCGAATCCGGAATCACAACCGGTGATCAAGCACTCGCAATTGCGCACCAATACCTTGATGTAATCCGTGACTCCGACGTTGACACAGTGGTGCTCGGTTGCACCCATTATCCGCTACTCGTTGGACCGATTTCCTATGTCCTCGGTGAAGAAATCACCCTGGTGAGCAGCGCCGATGAAACCGCTAAAGACCTCTACCGGGTATTGCAAGAACACAATGCACTCTCACCAATTGATGGACCACCACCAACCTACGAATTCCAGGTAACGGGGGACCCGAAACATTTTGAAGAATTTGGCCGACGTTTCCTTGGCCCCGAAGTCAGCGCCGTTGACACCATTAAGTTGACACCATTAATCTGAGCACGCAATAGCTCGAGCATTCAACACGACCATTAACCTAAGCGTCATGACACGAACCGATGGCAGAGCCGCAGACCAACTCCGAGCAGTAACTTTCGAGCGGGGCTGGTCAGAGCACGCTGAAGGCTCAACCCTGGTTAGTTTTGGTCGCACCAAGGTTTTGTGCACCGCCTCATTTACCTCCGGTGTCCCGCGTTGGCTCAAAGGCGAAGGGACGGGTTGGGTCACCGCCGAATACAGCATGCTGCCCCGCGCAACCAATACCCGGAACCAACGTGAATCCGTCAAAGGCAAGCAATCGGGCCGCACCCAAGAAATCTCTCGCCTCATTGGTCGCAGTTTGCGGGCGGCTGTCGACATGAAAGCCTTGGGTGAGAACTCAATCCTGATCGACTGTGACGTTCTCCAAGCAGATGGCGGCACTAGAACTGCCGCGATCACCGGCGCCTATATCGCCCTTGTTGATTCAATCGCCTGGGCCAAAGAAAAAGGTCTCGTCACCAAAGATCCGATCATTGAATCAGTCGCAGCGGTGAGTGTTGGGATCGTCGAAGGTGAGCCACGCCTTGACCTGCATTACGACGACGACGTCAACGCTGATACCGACATGAATGTCGTCATGACCGGCAGTAGCAAGTTCATTGAGGTTCAAGGCACCGCCGAAGGCGAAGCATTTGACCGCGACCTACTCAATCAACTCCTTGACCTTGCGGCCCAAGGTTGCCTGGATCTCACCGCGTTGCAAGTAAAAGCCCTGGCTTAACCAAGGTCACGACAAACATGACACAGAAACTCGTCATCGCATCACGCAATGACCACAAGATCCAAGAGATGCGACGAATCCTTGAGCAGGTTGGCCTCGACATAGAACTTGTCGGGACAGCGGAATTCCCCGACCTCCCCGACGTCGAGGAAACCGGCTCGACATTCGCCGCCAACGCAATGCTCAAAGCACGAGCTGTTAGCGAGTTCACCGGACTTCCCGCGGTAGGAGATGACTCTGGACTGTGCGTCGATGCCCTCAACGGCATGCCGGGAATTCTTTCCGCACGTTGGTCGGGAACCCACGGCAACGACCAAGCAAACCTTGCACTACTCCTGGCTCAAATCTCCCAAGTCCCAACCGATCGTCGTGGCGCCAGTTTCATTTGTGCGGCTGCCTACGTTCACTCCGATGGAACCGAATTCGTTGTCGAAGGTCAAATGTCGGGCACATTGATCGACGCACCTGTTGGCACAAACGGGTTTGGTTATGACCCGATATTTGTTCCCCAAGGCCACCAAATCACCAGCGCGCAAATGAGCGCGGAACTTAAAGACTCGATCAGCCACCGGGGTAGGGCGCTAGCCGCCCTTGCCGCCCAACTATCAACCCATCCGACTTTCCCAGAATCGGGGAAAGTCGGACGTTTCTCGTCCGACTTTGTGTGAATGTGTCCAAGTCATCCGGTAAGCCACCACCTCCCACGTTTGACAGACTGTCCCACGAAATACGTAATTGTGGGATGGGTATTGCATCTGAACTGCCGCTTCCACCTAAAGTCTGGAAAGTGCGCCTTGACTCGCGCCGGGGTCCCACACTGCCCGAAGAAGCCATGAAGGCTGCCGACCTTGAGCCGGGCGCCGAACTCCGTATCTCGGTGGCCGAGGAGGGGTGTCTGGTGATCGAAACTCCGGCGCACATTCTTAAACGCGCAAAGTCACGTATCAAGACACAAGGTTAGGGTCGAGAAGTGGATGCATTTCTGGCGCAGCGAGCTGCTGAAGCCGCGCGAGGATGAGTAAACCGATCCTTCTTGACTACTCGTGCGTTCTTGCGTGGGCGTTTGGGGAACCGGGCGCGAACCAAGTCGAGTCCGTATTGCCCGTTGCCTACATCACCGCTGTGAACATGAGCGAGGTTGTCGACATACTTGAGCGACGTGGCGGCGAAGGTATTGAATTTGCCGCAGATCTCATGGCTTGGGGCCTTGCAGTGGTGCCTTTCGGTTGGCCCCACATGAACGCGATTCCTATTGTGCAAGCGGCCCAGGAACTTGCAAACACTCGCAGAAGACTTTCACTCGGTGATCGATTCTGATTGGCATATGGCGTCCAGGAAGAGATGGAAATCTGGACTGCGGATCCGTTTCCGGTTGGAACTTGATATGCCTACCAATGTTATACTCATCTGTGATTAAGCCATTGGAGCAGAAGGACTTGGCGCAATCAGTGCTGCCCTTGATCCGCGCTCGCGGTGAGTTGTACCGCAAGGCAATAGCTAATGCGCACGGCCGGGAAATGCATGACGCGGTGGATTTACTAGAAGAGGCTTTGCAAACGGGTGATCCCAAAGAAGTCTTCATCGTGACACAAAAGGCGATTACATCCGCGATGTACGTGATAGCAAAAGCAGATGACTCCTACGGGATTATCGGTGATGCATGCAGGCGCCTGCTGACACTTCACCCAAAGGTGGCGGCCTACGCGCAAGTTCCGGCGGCGCCACTTGTGTCTTGGATGATCAAGTTCCAATTCGACGGCATAGTTGATTACTTCACACTCGATCCGGTGGATTACGCGCCTGCGCTTGGTGAACTTGGTATGGCTCGCTACCGCAAAGAGTTGGTTGCTCGAGAAACAAAACTTGGCCCAAGGCCCAATGATGACGAGCGATGGTCCAGCGATCATTCGCACGCGTGGTTCGTTCTTGGCTGGAACGAAAAACGACTCGCAGTATTGGACCGTGATATTGATGCAATCATTAGGACGCACGTGGGTGATCGACGGGTAGCCGCGTGGTTCGAAGACACCGCGAAGGCCTTTGCTGAAATTGATGAATTTGATTTAGCCATGGATTGGGCGCAGCAGGCAACCGACTTTGGCAGCGGCCATCAATCCTTACACGCGTCGCAGTATCTATGCGAGTTGTTGGTAGTTCACCGACCTGCCGAACTTCTGCGCGCGCGACTGAGTAATTTTCACCGCTGGCCCAGTTCCGGCACAGCCGCGGCGCTTCATACGGCTGCAGGTCCAGATTGGACGAAGTACGAACAGGAGACGATGAAACTTCTGACTCAGCGGCCGAACGACTCGGTGCAGTTTGCGCTGTACACACTCAAAGACCCTGCTCGTGCGTGGGAAATAGCTCATACGCTGGAGTTGGCGAGTGACCACACGTGGGAGATTCTGGCGGAGGCTTATGAACAAATCGATCCGCTTGCCGTACTGCCCGTGTACACGCATTTAATTGAAAACGAGCTCGCCATCGCAGATTCTAAGCGCTACAAAGCCGCTGCCCGGTACCTCAATCGCATGCGCACACTCACGGCTGGCACCGAGGAATTGAATGCGGTGGACTCATTTATTGCGAGTTTGCGTCACGAGAACCGACACCGCCCGCGGTTGCAACGAGAGTTTGATCGTGCTGGATTGCCCTAGGGTAATTTTGGTAAGGCATATGGACGAAATCAAGTCCGGTGCAATGTTTAAGGTGCGAGAGGCGGGACTTGAACCCGCACGTCCGAAGACACAGGTACCTAAAACCTGCGTGTCTGCCAATTCCACCACCCCCGCGAGAGTGCGACGTGAGTCTAGGCGCAGTCCGGAGCGGTGGTTCCCTGGGGATCTACATCCCGTTAGGGTGTCCGTGTGAGCGAGAACACGGAAAGTGCCCAATTGGCCCCGTTGCAGTCCGAAGTTGAAGTAGCCCGGGCGGCATTCATTAATTCGGTGACCCAGTTGCGTGAGCAAACATCTGCGGGTGCACTGGCCCAGCGGGGCTTGTCAGCAGCCCAAGGCTGGTTCACCGATGATTTCGGAGCCATCCGCACCAAGCGGGTCGTAATTGTGAGTGCGGTTGTTGTTGGAGTTCTCGCCATCAAATTGTTCCGGCGTCGTGGCTAGTTCATTACTGAACCCCGTTTTTGTTGGCGGAACCGGTCGCAGCGGATCAACAATTGTTGGTGACCTTTTAGATCACCATCCTGCGATCACTTTGACGCGGCCCATGGAAGTTCGTTTTATTACCGGAAATAATGGTGTTGCCGATGCTCTATCCAAAGCTGGCAAGCCGAGTGGGTTAAAGGCGGCGGAACTAGCAGTGGATCGCATTGAGAACCGTTGGTTTCAGCGGGCCGAGAACGTGGGGTTGCACACGTCAATGTCTAAGGAGTTCGTAACAGAAACGACGGATAGGTACCTCGCGCAATTTGAAGTAAATCCGCAACAGGCAACCCAGGAGCTTGTCTATTCAATAATGGAAAAAGTGGCCCTGGGTTGCAATGCCGATCGTTGGGTTGACACGACACCTGCAAATGCGCGCAAAGCTAACCTGATTGCGCCAATTTACCCGTCCTATAAAGTGATCGTGGTGGTGCGAGACGGCCGTGATGTTGCAGCCAGTTTTGTGCATCAAGACTTCGGTCCCAGCGACGTATTCGAAGCGCTCTCGCAGTGGGAGCAACGCATGATTAAATCTGATCAGGCAATCAAGAAGTCTGCTGCGGGTGTTGTGTTGAGTTTAGATTTACAGGATTTAGCCGTCACTGCGCGGGATCAGTCCTTGAACTTGATTTTGGAGCATTGCGAACTGGAAGACTCAAGTGAGATGCGCGATTGGTTCAACGCGAAGGTGACGGCCGAGGGCGCGCATGCGGGTCGTTGGCGCCGTGACTTTGATGAATCAACGTGCGCTGCAATTGACGAGGTTTACGCCGAGTCTTGTGGTCGTCTGGTAAATCTTGGGATTGCTATTCCAGCATCTGGCGATTAATCCACTTCACTGCAAATAAATAGGCGATCCCCAGAGCAATCGCCATCGCTCCAAATCAGGCAAAGAAGTTGCCGTAGCCAACTCCAAGGAATACTTGAACAAGTTGACCGCCGATAGCGTCGCCGACTGATACGGCGAGGAACCACAAAGCTAAGACCTGGCTGCCCATGCCAATGGGTGCCAGCGTCGTTGAGGCTGAGAGTCCGGTAGGAGAAAGCAACAGTTCGGCCCAGGTCTGCAGCAGATACACACTGATCAACCACCACATGGCGCTATCCCGTCCCTGACTCGCTGCCATTCCTGGCAGGATCATGATCCAAAATGAAAGTCCAATTCCCAGCAGTGCGATTGCAAACTTCATGGGAGTGCTCGGCGCCCGATTTGCCAACTTAATCCACAGCCAGGCAAAAATTGGCGAGAACGCGATGATAAACAACGGATTAATTGACTGCATCCAAGACGCAGGAACAAGCCACGGACCCATATCTCGATCCGTCCACTGTTCGGCGAAAATGTTCAAGGTGGACCCAGCCTGATCGAAGATCATCCAGAACATGGCCGCGCCGATAAATAGGGCCAGGAAAGCCCGCAACTTTCCCTTGTCGGACTTGGTGAGTCCATGTGTGCGGAACAGTTTGATGAAGAACAGGATCGCAATGATCACGACCGTAACCGCCAGCACACTCGCGACGTCATTTACCGAGTAGTCGGTGAAGATTCCTTGAATTCCCACGGCAAGCAGAAATATGAGAAACCCGATTCCGCAGACGGTGAGTGAACGCCTGATTTCAGGTCGGGTTGCCGGTTGCGACGGTGCTTTACCAGCTTCATGCAATGTCTTACGCCCAAGGACATAGATAATTATCGCCACGGTTATGCCGATCCCAGCGGCGATGAAACCCCAGTGCCAGCCAAGTTGCTGGGCCAACGAGCCAACAATCAGCGGGGCGGTGAACGCCCCAATATTGATGCCCATATAAAAAATGGAGAAGGCTGAATCGCGCCTGGATTGTGCTTGACCTTCGTAGAGGTCACCAACCATCGAAGAAATATTTGGTTTGAGCAGTCCAGTACCGCCGGCGATGAACAGTAGGCCGAGCCAGAACATTGTCTCGGCGGGAATCGCCATGAGGTAATGGCCACCGGCAATAATTATTCCACCGATCAGAACTGAGCGGCGCGCACCAATAATTCGATCCGCAATCCAGCCGCCGGCAAGTGGGGTGAGGTAGACAAGTGCGTTGTAAGAGCCGTAAATCGCGGCGGCGGAGCCGGCCGTGAACCCCAAACCCGGGCCGGGGGGCGCCAATCTGAGTTGTTGGGGCAATTAAATACAGGACCAAAATGGCCCGCATGCCGTAGAAAGAAAACCTTTCCCAGAGCTCGGTTGTGGCAAGAGTTGTCAGGCCGAGTGGGTGTCCTAGGAAAGTACGCTCGGTGTTGCCGGACATTGAGATGCTCTCACTCCGGATTGAGGTAAAATCGAATCTACCTCAACACTGACCCGCCGATTGGAAGGTTCACATGGAGCAGGCTAGCCACTCCACTGACGTTGTAATCGTTGGAGCGGGTCACAATGGACTCGTCGCGGCTTGCTATTTGCTTAAAGCAGGCCGAAGTGTCACGATCTTGGAATCAGCGGACCATGTCGGGGGAGCCGCTATTTCCGCCGAAGTGTTCCCCGGCGTTGCGGCTAGGCTCAGCAAGTATTCCTACTTGGTGTCGCTACTACCGGAATCAATTCGCGCAGATTTAGGCATGGAACTCACCACCGTTAAGCGTTCGGTTTCTAGTTTTACACCTGATGTACTCGACCCAGCTCGTTCACTGACGATCCCACAAGAGGACGAAGCTGAACTTCGCCGCCGGATCATCGAGTTCACCGGAAATGAAACTGATGCGCAAGCGTGGATCGATTTTTACTCGCGCACGCAACGCGTTGCCAAAATAGTTTTCCCGACTCTCACCCAACCACTCATGTCGCGCGAGACTATGCGCGAATTGGTTGGTAATGAACAAGATTGGAAGGACTTCTTCGATCGGCCACTGGGTGAGGTCATCGAAAAATCAATTTCGAACGATGTTCTCCGAGGAATAATTCTCACCGACGGGCTGATCGGCACTTTCGCTGATGCTCTCGGTGAAGACAAGCGAGCAAATATCTGTTTCCTCTATCACGTGATTGGTAATGGAACTGGTGACTGGGATGTGCCCGTCGGTGGAATGGGGCAGATCACCGGCCAACTTGAATCAATTGCCCGCAAACTTGGTGCGTGTATTGAACTTTCCACCCCCGTCACGAATGTTGAGCCGCTGGACAACTCGGTAACGGTAACGACCGCCACCGCAAACTACAGCGCCAAGTACTTGCTTGTTAATGCAGCACCTGCCGCTTTGGCCAGACTTTTAGGAGAAGCGGATCCCCACATTCCACTTGCTGACGGCGGGGCACAAATTAAGGTCAACATGTTGCTCAGTCGACTTCCGAAACTGCACGGTGGTGATTCACGGGAAGCATTCAGCGGCACCTTTCACATCAATGAAGGTTACGAACAACTCCAACGTGCATTTGTAGCCGCAGCCTCGGGTGAAATGCCAGACCCGCTTCCGGCTGAAATTTATTGTCACAGTCTGACTGACCCTTCCGTTCTTTCACCGGCACTACAAGAGCAAGGTGTACACACCCTGACCTTGTTTGCGCTGCATACTCCACATGAACTCTTTGCTCGTAAGGAGAATCCCTACACCCGAGAGGATGCCAAGGTTGCAGTTCTCAAGACATTAAACTCAGTCCTTGCTGAACCAATTGAAGATTGTCTCTATCGTGATGAGCAGGGCAATATTTGCATGGAAGTAACTACGACGGTCGATATTGAAAATAGTTTAGGAATCGCTACCGGGAATATTTTTCACACACCACTTGGTTGGCCCTGGGCAAGATCAATACACGAGGTCGGCACTTGGGGTGTTGAGACCGGTCACCCCCGAATATTTTTCTGCGGGAGTGGCGCCGCCCGTGGTGGTGGCGTCTCGGGGATTCCCGGACACAACGCAGCTCAGGCGCTGTTGCGAATACAGGCCTAACGTCAGCCCGTGCGCGCTTCATTTTGAGTTATGGATACTCGAAGCTTGACGCAGAACAGGGAACAATGGGTGATCCATTGGTGCACCGGTTGGGATCTCAAGGTTGAGTCCATCAAAGTTTGGTGATGTTACCCAATCTCGTGGTGCATGCACCATGTCCTCACCGAGGAAGCGAAGGGAGAAAGCGCGCCGCCGATTCACTCCTGGCACTCCGTAGGAATGATGTGTGGTCAGCATGTGAAAAAACACGGCGTCTCCGGGTTGTAGTTCCCAGCCAAGAATCTCAAAGGCATCTCGATCGGCTTCGATTTGAGGAATTTCTGACATGCTGCCCTCGTGGAACCACTTTGCCTGGTTGTCCATGAATGTGCGCGGCATGAGCCAACCGCGCTTATGCGAGCCCGCGTTGAACTCAAGTGTTGATTCGAGAGCGACAGGATCGACCGGTGCCCACATCGAACAATTGAGATCGCCATCAACGTTGTAGTACGGCTGGTCCTGATGCCAGGGAGTCTCGGCCTTGGTACCCGGTTCTTTTACCAGCATGTGGTCGTGAAATAGCCGAACACTCGACCCGCCCATGAGTTGTCGGGCTACGTCGGCTGCCTTTGATTCAAATGCAATCGAGCGGTATTCATCAATGCGATTCCAGTTACAAAAATCCTCAACGAAACGACCGGGGTCATCAGGGCGACTCGCCACTTTAAACATTGGGCTGGGATCGGCTAAATTTTTCTCGATCCCGCGCTCGATCGTGGCGATTTCCTCCACCGTGAAAAGCCCACGGACCACGGTGGCACCTTGTTCATGAAAGGCGTCAATTGCGGCCTGGTTGATAAACTCCAGAACTGTTTCTTGTTGTGACAAGTGATCCTCCTGGGGCTGGTGTGAAAGATGCTAACTAGAGGTAAAAAGTATACGTCGATCTGTCCGTAAATTCAGACACTCACAGGCCCTTCAATATGCCACTTACGCAGGATCGGATCCCTCGTGTGCGCCATGGGATTACCCAGCAATATATAGGAAAATTGAGAACGGAACGATAAATAACGCAACTGGTGGCGGTCTCATTGAGATAGACCACCGAAAAAAACAGCCCGATAGATGTCACATTCAATGGCGTTGATTTCCCAGCCGACCCTGAACCCATTTTCGATAGTACTTTTGTCCCAAAATGACCCTTTCAAAAAAGTTGCTGTCCGACACACCGGGCATCAATACTGCAGATTCCTTCGCTAGCCCGTAGGTTCAGATCTTCACCAAAAGGCAACTGGCGGTGGAGTATTGAAAGTAGCGAAGTCCGGTGTGAATCCGGCGCTGTCCCGCAACTGTGATGATCACTTGATCTAAGCCAGGTCGCCTATTCCAATACGTATAGATCCGACCTCGGAGGAGGGTTGGGCTTGAAAAAGCCTTACTTCCTCTCCTGCACAACTTTTAGGGAGACATCACCGCTATGAGCATTCAAGTCAAAAAGCGTAATGACGCACTTGAATCTATCGACCTGGAAAAAATGCACAGGGTTGTCTTCTGGGCGACCGAGGGAATCGAAAACGTCAGCGCCAGTCAAGTTGAGATGCGAAGCCAAATTCAGTTCTATGAGGGTATTACCACGGCCGACATCCAAGAAACTCTGATAAAGAGTGCGGCCGACTTGATCAGCGAGGAATACCCGAATTACCAATTCGTCGCGGGTCGCTTGATTAACTACCACCTTCGCAAGGCGGTTTATGGCAGTTATCAGCCGTGGTCACTTCTGGAGTTGGTCGAGCGCAACGTGAAAAATGGGTTCTACGACCCGCAGATCCTTAACGTCTACTCCGCGCAAGAGTGGATCGAGCTCAATGCCTACATCAAGCATGAGCGAGACGAGAATTTCACGTACGTCGCCATGGAACAGTGGCGAGGGAAGTACCTGGTCCAAAACCGAGTGACCGGTCAGATCTTTGAGACCCCTCAAATGGCGTACATGATGATCTCGGCCACCCTGTTTCAAGACTATGACAGGGCAACTCGCCTGGGCTGGGTGAAGGATTATTACGACGAGGTGAGCAAGGGAAATATAAGTTTGCCGACCCCGGTTATGGCTGGTGTTCGAACCCCTCAGCGTCAATTCAGCAGCTGCGTCCTGATCGAGGTTGACGACAGCCTGGACAGCATCAATGCAACCAGCAGCGCGATTGTTAAGTACGTGAGCCAAAAGGCGGGAATCGGTATTGGCGCCGGTCGCATTCGCGCACTCGGCTCCCCGATACGCAACGGCGATTCCTACCACACCGGGGTCATCCCGTTTTACAAGTTATTTCAAAGCGCCACCAAGTCCTGCTCCCAGGGAGGCGTGCGCAGTGGATCTGCCACGATCTACTACCCCGTCTGGCACCTCGAGATCGAAGATCTTCTCGTTCTCAAGAACAACAAGGGAACAGAAGACAATCGAGTCCGCCATATGGATTACGGTGTTCAATTCAACAAGTTGATGTACGAGCGCCTTATTTCTGGCGGTGACATCACCTGCTTCAGCCCGGATGATTTACCCGAGATGTTTGAAGCGTTTTTTAATAACCAGGACCTGTTCAAAACCTTGTACGAGGCAGCTGAAATTAATCCAATGATCCGGAAGAAAACGTTCAAGGCGGCGGATCTGTTTGGTCGGTTCATGCAAGAGAGAAAAGACACCGGTCGGATTTATCTGCAGAATGTCGATCACGCGAACACGCATAGCCCATTCAAAGAAGACATAGCGCCAATCAAGATGAGTAATTTGTGCAGCGAGATTGATTTGCCGACCGTCCCACTCAACGACATCTCGGATGAAAATGGGCGGATCGCACTGTGCACTCTGAGCGCCATCAACTGGGGGAACGTTGCAACTCCGGCAGATTTCGAGAAGTTATGCCGACTGGCGGTTCGGGGTCTTGATGCCTTATTGACCTATCAGAACTATCCGTTGCGTGCCGCGCAACTCTCGACCGAAGAGTTCCGGCCGCTGGGCGTTGGAATTATCAATTTTGCCTACTTCCTAGCGAAAAATGGCACTTCTTACAGCGACCCGGCAGCATTGGCGCTGGTTGATGAGTATGCGGAGGCGTGGAGTTACTACCTGATTAAGGCCTCGGCAGAGCTCGCCGCCGAATTCGGGCCTTGTACCAGGTGGCAGGATCTCAAATATGCCGACGGTCGACTGCCGATTGACACGAGAAAAATGGATGTCGATGAGCTTGTCCCGCACATAGAGCGGATGGATTGGTCGTCGTTGCGGGAAACAATCAAAGTAACCGGAATCCGTAATGCGACGCTTATGGCGCTCATGCCCGCGGAAACGAGTGCCCAGATTAGTAATGCCACAAACGGGATCGAGCCGCCTCGGAGTTACATCAGTATCAAGCAATCCAAGCACGGGGTACTGAAGCAGGTAGTCCCAGAATTTGAACGACTCAGGGGTCAATACGAACTTCTATGGGACCAGAAAAGTCCCGAAGGTTACTTGAAGATTTGCTCTGTCCTTCAAAAATACATCGATCAGGGAATCAGTATCAATACCAGTTACAACCCGACCTATTACCCGGACGAAAAAATACCCATGAGCGAAATGCTCAAGCACCTGCTGCTGGCATACAAGTACGGCAACAAACAGTTGTACTACTTCAATACTTACGACGGTCAAGGCGAAATAAATATTAAGGATTTAGCGCAAGCAACCGTGTCAGTGGACCTCGCTGACACGATGTTGGATGACGATGACGATTGTGATGGCTGTGTTATCTAGTTCGGGGAAATCAAAGAAGAGGAATCATGTCAGTTTTTAATTTAGCAAACAAGACAAGCCACACGAAGGCTTTAGCGTTCCTTGATCCAGAGGGCGGCCAACCAATTCAGCGCTTTGACACCATCAAATACTCGCAATTTGACCGGCTCACCGAAAAAGAGCTCGGCTTTTTTTGGCGGCCTGAAGAAATCGATGTGATGAAAGACTCCAAGGATTTCCGGGAATTGTCGACCCACGAACAACATATTTTCACGAGTAATCTGAAGCGGCAGATCCTGCTTGACTCGGTTCAGGGGAGAAGCCCAAATCTGGCCCTCCTGCCGCTGGCGACCCTTCCCGAGCTCGAGGTGTGGATTGAAACGTGGGCTTTCAACGAAACAATTCACAGTCGCAGCTACACCCATATCATCCGAAACGTGTATTCAAACCCGACCGAAGTTTTTGACGAGATAGTCGACATCGAACCGATAATCGCGTGCGCGAGTGACATCAGTAAGTACTACGACTCGTTGATCGAATATTCGCGCTGGTACCAGGTGTTGGGAGTCGGAACGCATGTTGTCAACGGCGAGAGCATCACGATTGACCTCTATGAACTAAAAAAGAGATTGTGGCTGTGCATTAATAGCGTAAACGTGTTGGAAGGTATTCGATTTTATGTGAGTTTTGCCTGTAGCTGGGCATTTGCGGAGCTGAAAAAAATGGAGGGCAACGCAAAGATCATCAAGCTGATTGCCCGGGACGAGAATGTTCACCTAGCCTCCACGCAGATCCTGATCAGTATTCTGCCGGACGACGATCCTGACTTCGCCAAAATCAAAGAGGAAACACGCGACGAGTGCATCGCGATCTTCACCGCAGCAGCCGATCAAGAAAAAGAATGGGCAAAATACCTCTTCCAGGATGGTTCAATGATCGGACTCAACGAAAGACTGTTGTGCGATTACGTTGACTGGATTTTGGAAAAGCGGCTGACAGCAGTGGGTCTCAACGAAGGGAAAAAGACCTTGGCAAACCCGCTACCGTGGACCCAGAAGTGGATCGCTGGTGGAGATGTGCAGGTGGCGCCACAAGAAACAGAAATTACAAATTACATTATCGGTGGCACGAAGCAGGATGTAGATTCACAGACATTTGCGGGGATCAGCCTGTGATCACTATCTACTCCAAAGACCAATGCCCAAAATGCGTCAAGGCGAAAGAACTGTTGGCCCGTAAAGCGGTTGTTTACGTTGAAATCAACATCGAAGCTGATGACGAAGCAAAACTATTTTTGGTTTCGCGTGGTTTTCGCTCGGTCCCTCAAATTGAGGTTGACGGGGTGTTTATCGACGGCGGTCTCATCGGGTTGGCCGGACAATCTGACGAGTTCTTTGACGCTCACAGAGCTGTCTGAGCCGTCTGAGCCGTTTGAGTTGTCTGAGGCACCTGAGTCGACTTCCCCGGTTTCTGCGAAAAACGAGTGCTAAATTGAAAAGTGCACCGCGAGGGACTTGAACCCCCAACCCGCTGATTAAGAGTCAGCTGCTCTGCCAGTTGAGCTAGCGGTGCTTGTTGCGACGGTGGAGGTTATCACTGGCAGCCGTACTAGAAACCAGAGGCCACCATTTCGTCATAGATAATTCCGGCCATTTCACTTTGGCCGAGTGGATTGGGGTGAAATGAGCCGGATGTGAAGCCGCTGAAGCCGGTTAGACCGAAGATCCAGGATTGGTCACCGGCGCACACACCGTGCCCGATCGGCTCCGTTCCCGTGTTAATCCAGGTTCCCATGATCGGTTGCCAGCCCAGTTGGGCGGTGTTCGCAATTGCACCATTGAGTGAACCCGCACTGTTGTTGAGAGGGACTTGCGCCCCGCGCGCTGTTTGATAGACAAATGGATTCGTTGGACTTGGATTCAAAATCGAGTCTTGGGCCCAGGCGAAGTCTTCCTTCGTGATAGTCAGGTAGCTGCAGATCTCACCGGTCTGTGATCGAGTCACATCAGGATAAGAATTAAGAAAAACAGTTCCGCCGTCACTGAGCGAAAGACCGGGTAATTTTTGGTCTTGCACCCCTTGGCAACTCGAGTCCGTGAAACATTTATTTATCGCTGAATAGCTGCTTGCCAGCCCGGCAGTGAGACCCTGTACCCCAGAGGCAATTGTTGTGAAGCCTGAAAGGGGAAGGGCCGTTGCCTTAGCGAGTGGGCAATTAACTTGCAGCGCGCAGGTTGTCAGGATTGTTGCGAAACCAACGTCGTTACCACCAATTGACATAACGACCGCGTCGATCTTTCGATCGCCGACTAAGACATTTACCGATTCAATTTGGGTAGACAATCCGCGGTACTGCGGGCCGAGGATCCCCTTGGCAACCGTTGCACCAGAACAGGAAACGTCGACCAAGGTAACCGATGTTTTATTGGACATCTTCTCGAGTTTTAATGCAGCTTGGGCCGGCGCTCCGCGCACACTCCGATTGCACTGATCCTCATCCCAGTACGGTTCAAATGACCGGGTTCGGTTTTTGAGCCACGCATCAACATTGCGCGGATTACCCTCACCGGAGGCATACGAGTCACCCATGACGACCATGAGGTAATTAGAAATATTTGCAACCATAGATTGCCGTTCGATCTTTGCCCCCGATCGAACCGTCAACGTAAGGCTGTGCAAACCCTCTGGAAGCTTGATCGTGGACTTGCACTTGTTCTTCTTGAGTTTGGTGAAAGCAACGCGGTCAACAACTTTGCCGCCGCGTTGAACCACCCAGCTGAAGGTGTCCCCCTTGGACTTGCACGCGTTCAGGGTGACGGGAAATCCCGCGTCATCCAAGTACCAGGAAAGTGACCCACCGATCAGGCGTTCATTTGGTTGAGCGATGAAGTTGCCTGCGCCCACAAAAGTTCCCGACGGTTTAAGTGAGAGAGCGCCCGATTGCGGCACTCCTCCGTCACCGTCAATAAACCCGTCCTTATTAGCGTCTTTGGATTGTGGAACCATCGACCAGGACCCTTGGGCGACCGGAGTGGTGGCAGCGCGCGAAACCGTCGCTGGAAGTAGTGCAAGTAACACTGGAACCAGCGCTCCAATTACCAAAGCCCTTTTAATCGCCATGTGAACAGGGTAAGCGCACGAGGCAATCTTTGTCGCGACGGTCGAAGTGCGAAGCGAAAATATTTCACTCTTGTGTGAATGGGCAGTGTCGACAACCACGCGTACAGCAGTAACCGCGTTTTATATGAGAGTCCGCCGTCATTGCGAACAGCCCGTTGTAGGGGTCGACGTACCCCTGCTGGTTAATGGCGCATGACTGGTCGTGGGCAGCCATGATTCGCTCGAACTTCGGATCACTTGGATCAAGGCGTTCGGGGAGTGGAATTCCGGGCTGCGGCCGCAGGTGTTTGTTTTTCATTAAAGCGTGAATCCTGAGGGGAATGGGTCATCGGGTGCCAGCATGTGCTGGGAAGTCCCGGTAATCCAGGCCCGGCCCGTGATCTCAGGCAGAACCGCAGGAATGCCGGCGACCGTCGTGGCGCTGATGGCGCGCCCGATGAAGCGAGTACCAATTATGGACTCATTGATCAGTGGTTCTCCGATACCAAGTTCACCGCGGGCAACGAGTTGAGCAACGCGAGCACTTGTCCCCGTGCCGCATGGTGAGCGGTCAAACCACCCCGGGTAAATCGCCATCGCGTGTCGCGAGTGTTGCGCTGTACTGCCGGCTGCCACTAGTTGAACGTGATGCACGTGATCAATTGCGGGGTTCTCCGGGTGTACGGGCGGATTCGTTGAGTTAATCGCATGCATGATCGCAAGACCAAGTTCAAGTAACTCTGGAGCATGCTCTTTGCCAAACTCCCGGCCGAGTTCGCTCAATTCAACGATCGCATAGAAGTTTCCACCGTAGGCCATGTCGTAACGCACGTCACCAATTCCAGGAACATCAACGTGTGCATCAAGTTCGGTAACGAATGACGCAACGTTTTCAATTGTGACCGACTTCGCCCTCGTTCCTTCAACTTGCACGCGCGCGATTACGAGTCCGGCCGGGGTATCAAGCCTGATCACCGTCTCCGGTTCGGTCACTTCCACCATCCCGGTCTCCACGAGTACCGTTGCAGTCCCGATTGTTCCGTGACCGCACATAGGTAGACAGCCGGAAACTTCAATGTAAACAACACCCCAGTCTGCATCCGGCCGAGTTGAGGGCTGCAGGATCGAACCGCTCATAGCGCCGTGCCCATGCGGTTCCAGCATGAGCCACGTGCGAAGGTGATCGGCTTCGTTCATCAAGTATTGACGTTTTTCTTCCATGGTGCTTCCTGGCAGAACACCAACGCCACCAACTACGACTCGAGTTGGCATGCCCTCGGTGTGCGAGTCAACGCAGTGCCAAATCCGGCTGGTTTCCACGAATATCCCTTACTTGATCAAATGCGATGTGGGCCCAATGCTAGTTCGGCCTCGGTGACCTCGCGCTGCTCAATGTAACGAGAGATCAGATCGGCGGTACCGAGTGAAAGGGCCGTTCCAATCATTCCATGTCCGGTCGCAAGGTAGATGCCCGGGAGATTTGGTACGGGGCCAATGTAGGGTGCGCCGTCAGCACTCGCTGGTCGCAGCCCAGTCCATGGTGACAATTGCGCAAGATCCGCGGGCATGGGAGGTAGGTTCAGAGCGGTTGCCACTCGCTGATAAAGGTGGCGCACTCGCTTCTCGTTGAGCGTGCGGTCGTTGGGATGGGTGAGTTCAAATCGTGCGCTTATGCGCAATTGGTCGCCCAGCGGATCTGTCGCGGTCTTCTCGTCGGCGAAAATCATGGGATGTAGCGAATTCGGATAATTTGAACTTCGGTGCTGCGCGTATGCAGGACCACCCATGGGCACCGTGACCGAGTAGCCTTTCGCGGCCAGCAGGGGAATGTTGATTCCCAACATCTTGCCTATTTCGCGTGACCACACCCCGGCAGCAATCACGATATTTGTTGCGGTGATGTGGAGGCCGCCACCGGTAGTGACCCGATAGTCATTTCCCGCACGCGTGATCCCTGTGACTTTTTCGTCAGTGTGAAATCTCACATTCGGATGCGCATTGCGCAGGTACTGCCAGAGCTCGAGTGGATCAAGGCCAAAGTCCTCACCGAGTTCAACAACGGCTTTGACTTTATGCCTCAGACTGGGTTCCATTTCGAGCGCCTCGGCTCGACCAACCAATCGACCCGCAATACCCAAATGTGTGAGGTGGTCGAACTCCCTCTGCGCTTGTTGTTGTGCTTTCTTAGACGTAAAAACTTCCCATGTTGGGGTGTTGGTAGTCGCGACGCCACTTGACTTGATCAACTCGGCGCTGGTGCGCAACAGCGACAGGATTCCTGGGGTGAATCTCTCAACATTTGCTGTGGTACAACTGCGCATAAATTTTGTGATCCATGTTGCAGTGTTACCCGGCAACCTGGTTGAAAAAGCAAACGCACCATCAGACTTCACCAAGGATCGCGCACCCATGCCGATCATTCCCGGTGCGGCAAATGGTTGGGCGTGGCTAACTACAACGTGACCGGCGTTGCCGATCGAGGTTCCATAGCGTGGCGAACCGGAATCAAGAATTGTTACATCGCGATCGCGGAGCTGCGAGGCAACACCGACCCCGATGATTCCGCCCCCGATTACCAGTGTGTTTGTCGTAAAACTGTCCGTCACTGAATCAGAATTGTGCGTCATGAAAATCTTGGTGCCCATTTCCCCGCCTGGGCTAACAGTGACGTGAGTTCAGCCAAACCAGATTCATTTGTCTCAAAAGTTTCGATTGGTGCGCGGGGAGCGCCAACATGAGCCCCTAGGGCGTTCATACCCGCTTTAATCTTCGCGTTGTAGTTTCCGGACTCGATGAACCCAAGAACTGGCGAGATTGCGCTGAAAACTTCCTCGCGTTGACCCGCATCAAGCATCGCAACGTGAGCTGCAGGTAACAGGTTTGCAATCCCACCGATCCAACAGGTGACCCCGGCATCAATGAATGCCGGTGAATCAAGATCAGCCCCGCACACGATCGCAAGTTGATCCCCAAAGTCGCGGGACAACCACTGAATGCGACTAAAGTCACCGGATGCTTCCTTGATCCCCACCACTAATTCATTGCCTGCCACTGCCCCGACAACCGCGTGGGTGAAGCAAACCCCGGTTCTTGCCGGATAGTCGTAGAGCACCGTGGGGAGTTGAACCGCTTTAACCACATTCATCACGTGAGCGGCCAGTTCGGATTCGGTGGGAAGGCAGTAAGAAGGTGCAGCCAGCATGAGTCCGGTGACCCCCGAACGCTTGGCAAGAATCGCTTGATCCACCGCTTCGTGGGTGCTCATGCCGCCGACTCCTGCCAGTACGGGAACCGATCCGTCAACACAATCAACGATCGTTTTAAGGACCAATCGCCGTTCGTCAAAGTTAAGTCCGTAACCTTCACCGGTAGTACCTGCCGCCACGAAACCCGAAACTTCAGCGTCAAGCATGAACGTAATCAGCGATCGCAGTTCCTCAACGTTGACGTGACCCGCTGCATCAAATGGCGTAACGATTGGGACGTAGATGCCAACGGGGGTAAAAGTCATTCGGCAAGCATAGAGATAGCAGCCATTGAGACAACGAACACAGTGAACACAGGTAATGGGTTCGCCCGATTCCTTAATTTTGCGTGAATTTCACGCGCGGGAGACCGGGCTAGAGTCGCTCGCCAAGATCCCAAAGATTTTTGTTTTGTTGGTTAAGTCAAATCAAATGCGAATTACATTCGATGAGGCTGAATTGCATCCGCGGGAATATGGCCGAAGCGTCCCGCTTGGAAGTCTTCGAATGCTTCCATGACTTCGGCCTTCGTGTTCATAACAAATGGACCGTATTGGAATACCGGTTGGCGCAATGGCAAACCACCGATCAGGAACACATCAAGATTGGGCGAGCGTGATTCCTGTGATGCGTCGGCACGCAGCTTGACGGTGTCGCCATCCACAAGGACCGCCATTTGTCCGGTCGAAATTGGTCGCAACTCGGTACCGACCGCGCCTTTGCCAGCGAGAACATAAGCCAACGCATTGAAATCCTGGCGCCACGGGATTTCAACTTCAGCCCCCGGTGCCAATGTCACGTGCGTGATTGCAAGGGGGGTGTGTGATATTCCCGGTCCGGCAAATTGGGCAACATCTCCAGCAAGTACGCGGACAATTGCACCGCCATCAGTGCTGGTGACCATAGAAGCATCAATGCCTCGTAGGTCTTGGTATTGCGGGGCGATTCGTTTCTTGTCCTTGGGCAGGTTGATCCACAGTTGCACTCCATGAAAGAGACCGCCAGATTCAACGAGATGAGCTGGTGGTGTCTCAATGTGCAGAATCCCATCCCCTGCGGTCATGTATTGCGTGCCACCGGATTCAATGATTCCGCCGCCGCCATTTGAGTCTTGGTGCAGAAACTGTCCATCGATCAAATAGGTAAAGGTTTCAAAGCCACGATGCGGATGCCAGGGAGTTCCCTTCGGTTCACCCGGCGCGTACTCGACCTCACCCATTTGATCCATGTGAATAAAGGGATCAAGGTCGACCTGCTCGATCATGGCGAATGCGCGACGAACCGGAAAGCCTTCCCCTTCATGCCCCTGTGGCGCCGTCGTGATCTTTTTGACCAAGCGTGGCTTAGCCTCCAAGGGAATCTCAAAACGCGGTAGTGTCAAAGTGTCGGCGGTTACAGCAGGCATCGGAATCTCCTTCGTTGAACGTTCAACTAGTTTAACAGCACACTAGATTTTGTGCCGCATGGCCCCGGTGTCTAGGCCGTCAAGTGCGGCATTGCGGTGTGAGTCCGAATTCGTTCGAGACTTTTCGATGTTCACCTCGAGTAACGCCGTAATCTCAGTTAAATCAAACTCGGGGTTGGCTTCAAAAAGCTCCGAGTACACCCAGCGAACAAACTCCAAATCCTCGGCTGAATCAACGGTCCAACGCAGATCGGATAAATCGACCTCGCCACGGAAATTGCGAACCACGAACTGCTCGGGGTGACGATAGATCCCCAGAGTCACGTGCTCGCGTTCAGGCGGATCAGTGCTCGTGCGCGCCACTTCCCGCAATGCACTTGCCCGCACCACCTCAACGTCAACGCCGTCCGGGAATGTCGGCTCCAAGGTGTTGGACGCGTAGTCACACTTGGCAGATTTATCGGGACTTGTAAAAAACGCGTTAACAACCGAGTCAATTACGGCGGGCGAAATTAACGGACAATCCGCCGTGATGCGCACTACAACCTCCGGCCCAAATCCTTGTCGCTCTGCAAACGCATCCAGCGCTCCAACAAAACGACCCAAGACGTCGTCGAGGTCACCGCGATAGCACTCAACGTTTAACCGCTCACACAACCGCGCAATCGGATCGTCGGCTGTATCAGCCGAGGTCGCGACAACAATGGCATCCAAGCTGGCAGCCCGACTGACCCGTTCAAGTTGCCGTTGCAGCATTGGTGCACCGGAGAGATCTGCGAGCACTTTTCCCGGCAGTCGTGATGACCCCATACGCGCCTGCACAATTGCAAGCGTGGTACCACGACTTGCCAACTCTTGATCATGCACTTGGCGCAAACCCATCACGTTTACGGGTTCCCAGCGAGATGTATTTGGCCTTGTCACTCAACAGCCGCTGCCACACAAGCTGGTCCTGCTCGAAATTTCCCATATGGCAACAATGCCACACCTGCGTGAAAAATTTCCTAGCGAAGGTTCTTTTTCAAAAACCGGTCAACCTGCTTAATTGAGTCACTCCACTCACCAAACATGTAATGGGGAGCGCCCGGGTACTCAACGTAGGTGACGTCCACCCCACTGCGCTCTAGAGCACTATTCGTTGCCCGCGCCCAGGAAATATCGCAGCTTTCATCTCTGGTTCCGTGAATCATGAGCACCGGTTCGCTAATCCGAGAAAAGAAATAGCGACTCGACATGTCTTGCCATACGTCGGGGTTTTCTTTCGGAGTGCCATACGCCTTCAAAATTTGGTTCCCGATCGGGTAGTCCTTGCGCTGCCACTTATTAAAATTATCGGCGGCCAAAGTACTCGTTGACGCGTAGGTGATCGCTGCGTCAAAAACTCCAGGCTGCAAGACGAGTGCTTGAAAAGCTACTCCGCCACCCATCGATCGGCCAAGGAGCGCGACTCTATCTTTATCGAGGTATGCAAACTTGGAATCCTTCACGGCGAGCGCTGCACCGATCACGTCCTCCGCGTAACCCAGCCGCATGGACACGTCATTCTTCGAATCTTTATCTGAACGGGCGTGATTTCGGTAGTCAACGTGCAGCGCCACGTAACCGTTGTTGCCCAACCAATCCTGTTCGCGTCGAAAACCCTGTCCACTCCAATAGGTTGCCGGATCGATATAACCGTGGGCGAGAACAACTACCGGAAATGGTCCTTTGCCACGGGGTTTGATCATGATCCCCGAAATTGTGAGCCCACCCGTTTCATAGGTAACCCGATGCCTTGTGTACTGAGAGCCTGAACTGAATGCCTTACCGACCTTGAGGTCCGCGCCGGAGTATTCGCGCTGCATGGCGGCGGGAATGAAGGAGCCAATCGGGGTAACCGGATTAGCTGCCACAGGCATGATCCCTGCGAGCATCAACATTCCAATCAAGATTGCCGGAACTGACAAGCGAGGCCCAAGAGTCATGTGACCAACGTAATACGAAGTTTCATTCCCCGCTGCGCTCAGCCATCACAAAGTGAGCGCCATGTCTTCACATCGACTCTATGTTCGGATTCATGCACTCATACATTCATGCATTCATACATTCACGCCTTAGCAGCTAGCGCTGCCCCGAGCCGAGAAAGTGCCGGGCTACGCGCATCCTTGGGAACCATCACGCGGATCAAACACACCTGATCGCTGTCGACCGCTTCACGTAATGCTGAATCGAGTTCGTGTTCGTTACTGACTTTCCAACCGAGCCCGGTCCCCATCACACTCGGAAGGTTTTCAACCGCAAGTGAAGGAATGTCATTGAAAGGCCCGTCAAGGATGGGGCGCTGGGTTCCGTACCCGCTGTTGTCCAAGATCACAAAAATTGCGTTGACTCCATGGAACGCGCAGGCCGCGACTTCTAGCCCGGTCATCGAAAACGCGCCGTCTCCAACAACAACTACCGGCCTGCGATCTGGGTCTGCAATACCAACACCTAACGCCGCAGGAACCGCGTAACCCATGGTCGCGTAATACGCACTTGCATGTGCGTAAGTCGGCACCCGCATGTCAACGGATGAAAAAAGTGCTTCACCTGGATCAAGCAGCAACCCGTGCCGCTCATCAAGATGTGATTCAAGTGCGGCAACAGTCCGCTCAACACTGTTCAGGGAATCTGTGGCGACGAATTTAGCATGCGCGGGGATCGCATCGTGTGAAATCGCGATTGACTCACTCTTCGCAGCCTCGACCAGTGCCGGCAAAAATGACCATAAGGGCACGTCTTTATAGGTGCAGTATCCAACGGTAACTTCGGTGTCGGTCGCCAGGATTAATCGATGGTGGTCAATATTCGCGGTGAAGGCACCGAGAGTCAAATCTGTTTGCATTACGCCCAGGCTGAGAAGTACGTCGGCTTTCTCAACCCGTTGAACAACATGTTCTGGACTCAAAGCCCCCAGATACACGCCGAGTCCAAGATCGTGCCGCTCGGGGAAACAACCGCGGGCTAATGAACTCGTTGCGACAGGAATACCGAGTGAGGTGGCAAGTTCAAAAAGTGCGGGACCAAGGTCGCGCCGCTCAATCATTGCTCCGGCATGAATCGCAGCCGTGTCATGGCAACGCAATTGATTAAGGACCGCAGAAACTGCTTGAGTTTGCGCTTCCAAATCAACGGCAGGACGGTGAGGATCAATATTTGAATCCGTTGCATCAATCTTCCAGAGAACAGCATCACGCGGCACCTCGATATAACCCGGTCGTTGAGTCGAAAGCATGGTGCGAATTACTCGATCGATTTCACTTGCCGCATTGTGCGGTGAGTTCAGCACAGTTTGGGCGCACGTGAGATCGCCAAAAATGCGCAACTGGGTGTCAAAGTCTTTCACCCGATGATGCAACATTGGATCACCCTCGCGCTCAACAACGCCGGGAGCACCGCTGAGAATGAGAAGCGGGACCTGCTCGGCCCAAGCGTTCGCTGCGGCATTGGCGACCTTGAGTCCACCAACACTGTAAGTGGTCGCGACAACCCCGAACCCGCGAATACGTGCGTAGGCGTCGGCGGCGAAGCCAGCGCCCTGCTCATCGGTAGTCACCAAAACCGGGAAGCCGCGATCGGAGAGTTCACCAAACAATCGCAGCGCGAAGTCACCCACAATCCCAAAAGCGTTATCGACACCGAGTTCGTGAAACCTGCTGATCAAGTGATCGGGGATCGTGGTCATTTCCATGAGCAGTGTCTAGCACATGTTTGGATAAAAGAAAAAGTCGCAGGCATTAATTAACTATGATCAAGGGTCATGTCACCCATCGCGATAGGTCTCGTTGCCGGACTCATCTCCGGTAGTTTCGGTGTTGGCGGCGGAATTATTATTGTTCCCGGCCTAGTGCTGTTTCTGCACTTCACTCAACGTCTATCCCATGGCACTTCACTGCTGGCGATCATGCCGATTGCAGCGGCGGGTGTTATTGGTTTTGCTTTTCATGGCTCGATCAATGTGACCTACGCCCTCTTCCTCGGTTTGGGCAGCATTCTGGGTGCAATTGTTGGAACGAACCTTCTGAAATCAGTCAGCAATATTTGGCTAGCCCGCATTTTCAGCGTCATTTTGCTGGGCACCGCAATCCGGCTCTTTGTTGACGTCCCTGCTCCGTCCCAAGACTTCACTCTCACGCCCGTGAGCGCGATCGCCTTGATCGTTGTTGGCGTCCTTGTCGGTGCGATTGCTGGGCTGCTTGGTGTCGGCGGCGGCATTGTGCTGGTCCCTATTCTCATTATTTTCTTCGGCGCAGCAGCACCCATCGCCAAAGGAACCAGCCTTCTCGTTACGTTAATCGCAGGAACAACCGGCAGTTGGCGCAACTATCGCAGCTCCAATATTGACATTGCCGTCGCCATGAAAATCGGGATTGCAGGAATTCCAACCGCTCTCATCGGGGCCCAACTCGCCATCGTGATGTCCGACCAAGTGTCAACAATTCTTTTCGCATTACTTTTACTCGCAACCGTTGCAAGGTTGATGTATTCCGTCCGACGGGAACCCAAGCGTTCCTCTGAGTGAGCTCGTATAAAAGTGAGCACATATAAAAGTGAGCGGCTACAAAGCAGAATGGCAAACCGGCGGGAGGATTCGTCGTATCCGGACCCGATTTTTATGCTTCTCTGATAATTGGTCTTCGCACCTCATCGGGGGACCCAGCATTCAGCCACAACGCAGTCGCTTTACAGGAAGCTGAAGCTGCGTGTTTGACACCGGTAGTCACCGCAACCCAAAAACTATCCGCGCAGTTGAAGAAATTGGGTGTCACACTGGTGTCGGTCGCCCGTCGGCCGGATTGAAACAGAGCGGTCACTGTTTCCTTTGTGTGTTCCCAGGGTGTTTCAGGGTGGAAGCAATTGGCGATGAAACTTGAAGGTGATACCAGGATCGGCGATCAGGTCAGCGACATGTCTCTCGGCGCACTCGAACATGGTTTCCCTGTGCCGAACGTCATTTACTGGATTCCATAATTAAAAATACGGACGAAAGCTCCTCAGCAATCCATGACTTCGCGGCGACAATGAACTATGAACACAAATTGCTGCCAAAGGAAAACTGCGATCGTCTCCGGCGCAGGTAATGGGGTTTGGATTGGGCTTTGGATTTGGATTGGGTTTGCATCGCTGTATTTGCTCGACTGAGGGATTTCTAGGCTCGGTTGCAACAGGTATCCGCGCCACCAGAATCATGTTGGGCCATGGGGACGCACAGTTCACATTGGCAACCATGCCAACGCTTCCCGCTCAACCAGAGCAAATCTCTAGCGGTTGGCCAGCTGCCTAATTGCTATCGACGACGTTGTTACTTGCACGCTTATCTGTACACCGACTCACCCAGGCGCACTTGATCGCCCGGTTATCAGGTTGGATTTATTCGCGAGTGTCAAATGTCAGACCCCTGTCATAGGTTTAGGTCATGGAATTCAACGGCGATCACGGCACGGATCACGTCACGGATCGTGGCATGGATCACGGCACGGATTGTGGTGCGGCTGTGGGTGTTGTTGAGGGTTTGGGTTTTGATCCGTTTACTGATTCACCGAGTGTGATTTTGGATCAGGTGTGTGATGTGGAGCCCGGGTTGTTCGTTGCCTCGATTCTGGAAATGTTGGACCCCTCGTCGTTGAATGCGCGTGATGCTGTGCGCTACCTGCAGGTTCATGAGCGAGTCGCGTCGTGGTGGGCCAGTCGTCAAAGTGTGGCACTCGTTGCCGCCGCGGGCCGGGTCCCCTCCAGTCAGGAGTTCGTGCTTCTTGATCGTTTAAGTCAAATGCGTGAAAGTGAGAGTGAGCGGGTGGTGCGTATCGCTGAGCTGGCCCGTGATGACATCGCTGCGGCGTTGCGTTGGGGGCCCATGTCTACCCAGTCCCGCATTGACCAGGCCCGTCTACTCGCCGGCCCGCTTTCGGCAACTCACCAGGCGTTGTCGTTGGGGGAGATCACCCCGGTGCATGTGCGTATCCTCACCGAATCCGCGCAACGTTTATCCACGTTGGAGCGAGCTTGAACGGGCGATTCATAACCACAGGCTCACACACTCACTAGAGAATCAGCTCGCTGAAGTCCTCGCGCAAGCGGCTTTTGATGCGGACTGTCTCGCTTTGCAGGGGCGGGTGTTGCCTACCGCCCGGTGTCAGGGTTTCACGCGCACGAAAACAAAAGCCAACAGGTGTATTGACAGTATTGACGCTTTGGGTCAAGCCCGCCGCAAAGCCGCCGCCCGGCGCCGACGTGAAGTGTATGTAACACCGGATGTGGACGGGCTATCAACGCTGATTGCCCGGTTAGACACTTTTACCGCGAACGCGATCATGGGGGCGATCAACGCAGCGATCACCCACCCGGGCATCACCGGTGCCTGTGATGCCACCATCGGTGTGCGCCGCAGTGAAGCCCTCGCCGCCCTGATCTTTGGTGCACCCAACACCAACACCAACACCAAACTGACGTCTGCCCCACCCCGATTGCCGTCAACATTACTGTTGAGTTGAGCGTACCGATGAGCGAACTTGATGTGGCAACTCATGCTGGGGCCGGTAAAACGGTCAACTCGGGTGCGATTGGTTGTGATTTCAGCCAGCTTCTCACCGACCCGTGCGTGAAAGTATTTGCCCGACCCGCAGCCGTCAGCGAGTCTGGTCACGTTCTTGATGTGGGTCGGCGGCGCTACCAAATCACCGGTGCGCTGCGCGCAATGATCACCCTTCGCGACGGCTCCTGTCGTTTCCCCGGCTGTAACGCGGCCGCCAGCCGCTGCCAGATCGATCACGTGATCCCCTGGGATCAGGGTGGGGGCAGTGATGTGGGAAACCTTGGGGTGTTGTGTGTGCGGCACCACCAACTCAAAACCCACGGCGGATGGAAACTCACCGACAGCAAACCCAACGGATCATGCACCTGGCGCAGCCCCCAAGGACTCACCTACCACCACTACCCCGAACCCATCACCGAACCCAGCACCGAACCCAAACCAGCAGACCCGCTAAACACAACCGACCCACCAGATATACCGACGTTTTAATCAATGTCCCAAGTAGGTTACCTGGGAACATTGCTAGGGGTTACAGGAATTGCACCATTGAGGCTCAACAGTTTGAATTGGGCGTGGGTGCACTTTGATGAGCTCGCACTTTTGACAACCTGACCGGTCGGCCTGGATGGCCCACTCGACAACGGAGCCACAATCTGAGCAAGCGAGGCCACGGATGGGATCAACGTGACCCCAGCCTGGGGTTCCGCAACCCGGGCAAGATGCAGCCACACGCTTGGCGAGAAGTTTGGCGCATTGACCGATAACCGCCATTCGGCTAGGTGAAAAATGTGCCCGGAAGTCGTTTTCAATGATGACCCGGTTCCCATTCGCGGACAATTCTTGGACGGCCCGAGCGAGTGTGGGCAGGTCAGTGATTCCTTTTGCTATGCGTGCGGTTGGGTCTTCGGGCGATGTGGGACAGTCCGATTTGACAATAAGTCCATGTCTGGGGAAGTCCGCTTTGCGTAAGAAGTCAGTAAGGTCATCGTTGGGGCCAGCGGTGATTGTTTGGGCGACGATCTCGGAACTCTGGACTTTTTCGGTTATGACAAGATCTAGTTCATCGTCAATAAAAACGATAATTTCGGTGTCGACGTTCATAAATCCTGATACTAGATGCGGTCCAATCGTGCCTTCGCTGGCCAGGCCTAGGCGGAGATTCTCGGCGCTCATTCCAGCGAGGGCCTTTTTGACAGCAGTCGCAAGGGGTGCTTGCGAGCGTTTAACCTCGCCGGAAAAAGTTCCAAACCGATCAGTGTCAATTGCTGCTACCTGCACTGTTAGACCAGCAATCTCAGCGAACGCCGGAGCTATCACAGATTCTTTGCCATGCTGCGTTGCCAGCGCTGCAATGCGTCCTAAGTATTGGCTTGCTGGCATGAGGGGACACCTAACTCGGCACTAGTTTTCGCTAGTCAATCGGGTTGGCGAAAAGATCGATCAATTCCCCGACCTTGTGCCCTGATTCAGCGGGATGGCGGAATGGCCGCTTGCGGTTTATCGAATAAATGTTCCTGCGACCTTCACGCCTTTTGCTGATGTAACCAGCTTGCTCTAGGTCCACAATTATTGACTGCGCCCGTCGCTCGGTTACCCCTGCTGCGAGTGCGACCTCACGGATCCGGAGATCTTGGTCCCTTGAAATAATAAGTAAGATTCGACCGTGATTGGTAAGAAGAGTCCAATGGTGCTCTGAATCATCAATCGCCCCGGACATGCGCCTATAGTGCCGTAGTCCTTGGCAAAGACTGGTATCGCCTCCTGATCGTGACCAATCGGTGTGTCCGGTTGACACGACTGGATAGGTGATCTAATATACCGGAAAATAAGGACATGCTTTGTGTCCCCGTGAAATTCAGTGCATGAAAGAAGAGGAATTGATGAGCAAGAAAACTTCGGAACAGTCGCACGCGGACTTCTCAATGACCTCTGATGAGTACCAGGGGTTGTGGGATGCGGACTTAGCGGGCGGTTATCCCGCCAATCATTTCGCATTTCGTCAGGTGATCAGCGCTCTGCGTGAAGAGCCACGCGGTGACGACTCAAGTACCCCACGGATGCTTGAAGTCGGTATTGGCCACGGGAATGCAGTTTCAATTTTTAGTTCCGCAGGATATGAATTTTGGGGGCTGGACAACGATCCCACGATGGTTCGCAAAAGCCAAGGAAAAATGGAAGAGCTTGGATTTCCGGAAGATCGCGTCAAGTGGGGCGATATCGAGGATTCCCTGTCTCTCTCAAAATTCGACTCGGGAACTGGATTTGACTCCGTTTTGGCTATGGGAGTTCTCCCGCATGTGACCCACGAGCGAGTTGCTCTGGAGAACATGAGGCAGCTGACCCGTCCGGGTGGAACGGTGTTCGTGGAGTGCCGGAACAAGCTTTTTTCCTTGGTCACTTTCAATCGTTTTACTTATGAATTTATTATGGATGATCTTCTCGGTGATGTTGAAGGACCAGTCCGAGACGCAGCGGATGAATTCCTCAAAACTCGCGTCGACATCGATGTCCCGGCAAAGCCAGAGGGGCACGAACCGAAGTATCACAACCCCCTCACGATTGACCAGGTCTTTTTGGACGCTGGGTTCACCAATATCCAAATAAGGCCGTTCCACTACCATGCCGCGATGCCGAGATTTGAAAAAACATTGGGCGAAGCATTTCGCGCGGAGTCAATTACTTTGGAGAATGAACCGTCGGGCTGGCGTGGACTCTTCCTATGTTCTGCATTTGTCGTGCAAGCGCACCGCCCGCTAGACCTCTACTAGATCCCTCCCTCAACTCTAATTAGAAAGTGAAAACACAGATGTCTGGAAATGTAAAGGTGCATTACGACGGATCCGCACCGACCTATCACGAGCAGTACGACCCCGAACTGGTGTGGAAGAACGCGGAGTATCCCGCGAATTTTTTCCGGATCCAAAAAGTAATCGAGATTTTGAAAAGCAAAGGCGCGGAGAGCGTTTACGAATTCGGCGCTGGCGAAGCTACCCCAATGGTGCGGATCTATGAAGAACTGGGCATCCGGGTTGAAGGTAACGACCTTTCACCAGAAATGGTTCGGTTAGGGAAAGAAAACCTGAGTGCTCACAATATTGATCCAGGTTGGCTCGAAGAAGTGGATGTCACCAGTATCGAGGCATTGAAAGCAGAGCGTGATCGACTTGGGCAGTTCGATGCAGTAATTGCACTCGGGGTAATCCCGCACGTGGAGGACGACACAGCTTTCGTCGAAGCCATGAGCATGTTCTTGAAGCCGGGTGGGACTTTGATTTTGCAGTTCCGTAACTCAATGTTCTCCATGCTTACCTTCAACCGGTTAACCAAGGAACTCGTTCTCGATGAACTTCTGGTCGACGTCCCCGATGAAATTCGCGAGGTAGTGGCGCAGGATCTCAATGAACGATTGGCTGTTGACAAGCCACCTTTGAGAACCCGCGCTGACGGCCACGGTTATGACGAAATTCTCTCGAAGTTCCATAATCCATTCGAGTTATCCGAATTGGTTAAGAGTTTGGGATTCGAAGATCTCGGGTATCGCTGGTACAACTTCCACCCCGCATATCCCATGCTGTCCGGTGCGATTGACGCGAAGAAGTATCGCGAGGCACAGATTGCCCTGGAGGCCGACAAGTCGTGGCGTGGCATGTTTTTATGTTCGGCCGGAATGATTATCGCTACAAAATCCTGATGGGCACAGGTCCACTCAAGATTGCGCCGCTGGTTTCCGAGGACGAAGTGCTCAATTCGCTTGAAAACGAAGCGATCGCAATTCTGCGGGAGACCGCGGCGGCTTTTGTCCGGCCTGTGATGATGTACTCAATTGGCAAAGATTCGTCGGTGCTACTTCATTTGGCGCGAAAGGCTTTTTTCCCGGCGAGCTTGCCGTTTCCTTTTCTGCATGTTGATAGCCAGTGGGAATTCGGAGAGGTAATTGAACACCGCGACCGCATGGCGCGTGAGCTCGGTTTTGAACTGATCGTTGCCAAAAGTGAAGAGGGTATTGCCCAAGGAGTGAGTCCCATGTCGCACGGGACTCACGAGTACACGCGAATAATGCGGACCCAGCCGCTCCTTGAGGCGCTAGCCCTTGGTGAATTTGATGCGGCTATCGGTGGTGGTCGGCGAGACGAGGAAAAAAGTCGTGCAAAAGAACGGGTCTTCAGTTTGAGGGAGTCCGGCCAGCGGTGGAATCCACGAAATCAGCGGCCGGAATTTTGGCGAACTGTCAATTCCAAGTTGGTCAACGGACAAACGATGCGTGTTTTCCCGTTATCCAATTGGACCGAGCTTGACGTCTGGAGGTATATCAGGCGCGAGAAGATCCCGGTTGTTGATCTCTATTTCTCTCGGATGCGAAAAACTGTCGAGCGTGACGGATTGATCCTCGTCCCAGACGATGACCGTATGCCTTTGTTGCCGGGTGAAAAAATTGTTGAGAAAAAAGTGCGGTTCAGAACCCTCGGATGTTTTCCAGTAACTGGCGCAATGGTTTCTGAAGCTCTGACTCTCGATGACCTCGTGCGTGAAATGGAGACAACCAAGTTGAGTGAGCGGTCTGGACGGATGGTTGATGGTGACCGCGGCGACTCGATGGAAGCCAAAAAACGTTCGGGCTATTTCTAACCGAGCCAGCCCCGCCATTCATAGGTAATTTATTTCTGGTAATGTCTTTCATATTCAGACTCGAGCCAACCGAGAGCTCGGCTTATGAAAGGGGCATTTGATGGTAACAGCATCAGTAACACTTATTCACGGTGACGGAATTGGCAAAGAGGTGGTTGATGCGGCCGTTGAGATGGTGAAAGCCTCCGGCGCGCAGGTGCAGTGGGAGCATGCGGTAGCGGGTGAACAGGCCTTTAAGGCAGGTGTCGCCAGCGGTGTCCCAGAAGAAACGATGGAGTCAATTCGTAACACCAAAGTAGTGTTGAAAGGTCCGCTGGGAACCCCTATAGGCTTCGGTGAGAAGAGCGCCAACGTCACACTTCGCAAGTTGTTTGAAACATACGCAAATATTCGGCCGGTTCAGGAAATGCCCGGAGTACCGACGCCGTTCTCCGGTCGGGGGATTGATCTTGTTGTTGTGCGGGAAAATGTTGAGGATCTTTACGCGGGTATCGAACACATGCAGACTCCTGACGTCGCGCAGTGTTTAAAGTTGATCAGCCGGTTGGGTTGCGCTCGGATTGCGCGCACCGGGTTGGAACTTGCCGTCGCCCAGGGGCGAACCAACGTTGCTGTTGCTACAAAATCCAACATCATGAAATTCACCGAAGGCATGATGCAGCGTGAGTTCCTCGCCGCCGCCGAAGACTACCCAACGCTAGACACCTGGCACGTGATTGTGGACAACTGCGCACACCAACTCGTCAAGGCACCCGAGCAGTTTGAAGTGATTGTTACCACCAACATGAATGGCGACATCCTGAGCGATCTGACCAGCGCACTGGTTGGTGGGTTGGGATTCGCACCTTCGGCCAATCTCGGTAATGAAGTGGCGATCTTCGAGGCGGTTCATGGTTCGGCACCAAAATACGCTGGCAAGGATGTCGCCAACCCTTCCGCGGTTGCGCTGTCCGCGGTCATGATGCTGCGCCATCTTGGGCAATTTGAAGAAGCAACCCGGATGGAACAGGCGATTCTGCGAACTTTGGAAGATGGAATACACACCCAAGACGTCAAGGTTGGCGAACCGGTGGGTACCCGCGCCTACACCGATGCGGTCATTGCTCGTATGGGCCAAACATCAAGTTTGCCAAGCAGGAACCACAGTCGGATTAACCTTCCGCAAATCGCGCGCGAGGATGTGCGATCGAATGCGGGAGCGCGTGAATATGTTGGAGCCGACGTGTTCGTCGAGACTGCGGATTCACCGGCTCAATTAGGTGAGCGTATGACGCGGATCGCGAAGGGGACGCAGTTTAAATTGAAGATGGTGTCAAATCGCGGAACTGTTGTTTGGCCAGCCACTGGTGGCTCGACGGACTGCGTAGACCATTTTCGTTGCCGGTTTATGTTGGTCCCGGGCGCGGTTTGGGATGGTGACACGCTGCTGGATCTACTCAAGGCGATTTCGAGTTCCTACCGCTGGATGCACGTGGAGAAGCTGGACCAAGTTGATGGCGAACCGGGATTCACCCGCGCACAAGGTGAAAATGCAATAGATCCCAGCTGAATTTTCACTAATTGAATGGGTGCCGAACGCAAAAGTGGGTTCAAGCAAAGATCACCGTGCGCTGGCCATCGAGCAGCACTCGGTCCTCAGAGTAGAGACGCACGGCACGAGCAAGTACCAGGCGCTCCACATCGCGTCCAATTTCCGTCAGGTCGGACGCGGTGTGGTGGTGCTGCACGCGATGCACATCTTGCTCAATAATCGGGCCTTCATCTAGATCAGCGGTTACAAAATGTGCAGTGGCACCAATGAGTTTCACGCCGCGGTCATAGGCCTGCTGGTAGGGGCGGGCGCCTTTAAAGCCTGGTAGAAATGAATGATGAATATTTATGATACGGCCTTCGAGTGCCTTGCAAAACTCATTGGAAAGAATCTGCATGTAGCGCGCAAGAACCACGACGTCTACCGCATGCTCGTCAATTAAAGTCATTAATTCACGTTCGGCGGCCTCTTTGTTGGAAGACGTGATGGGAATATGTGCAAACGGAATGTCGTACTGCTGAGCGAGTGCCCGACATTTTTCGTGGTTGGACACGATAAGTGGAATGTCGATAGGAAGTTCGCCGTTGGCGTGACGGTAGAGCAAGTCCGCCAGACAGTGATCCTGTTGGGAGACCATGATTAAGACCCGGCGTTGTGCGTTCTCGTGCCGAAGGGTGATGATCGGATCAAACTTTGCGACTTCGGCGATCAGAATAGTTCGCACCTCTTCGATATCATCGAGGGATGTTTCAAAACGTGTGCGCATCGAGAACAGTCCAGTCGCTTCATCGGTGAACTGGGCCTGCTCCAGAATGTTGCCTTGGGCGGTGAGCAGGGCTGACGCCATTGCATAAATAACACCAGGGGCATCCGAGCATCGCAAAGTCAAGATGTAATGATTCACGGCGCTCACTCTAGTTGCACTCCTGTGCCGGCTGCCGAATCTCGGGGGCAAAGCGTTCGAGATGCGGTATTGGGTAAAACCTGTCCATAATAATTACGTGCGAGCACTGAGAATAACAATGGGCGTTTGTGTCACTTTGGGTCTTTTCATCGGGCTTGGCCCGGGCGGGTCCGGAGCCGCCAATGCGGCAACTCATTCAACTTCTCCAAATTATCCAACACTGAGTGTTCAGCGCGTTGTCGCATCGGGATTTGAGACACCATGGGGCCTTGCGTTTCTCCCTAATGGCTCCGCGCTCGTGAGTGAGCGGAATTCTGGGTTAATTAAGAGGATCGATCCACGTGGCCGTGCCGGAAGTAATGTGACAACGGTCGGACGCATTAATGGTGTGGTTGCCGAAGGTGAGGGTGGGCTGCTGGGAATTGCGGTGACGACTCCACAAGGAAGTAGCACGCCGGTCCTTTTTGCTTATTTGACGGCGCGCTCGGATAACCGAGTGGTGCGGGTTCCATTGCTTGATGGCGGCAAACGCTTAGGTGCGCAGAAGATTATTTTCACCGGAATTCCAAAGGCGACCTATCACAACGGTGGACGCCTCCTCATTGGACCCGATCAATCGCTTTACATAGCAACCGGTGACGCAAGGGACCCGGAGCTTTCACAAGACCCGGACTCACTCGCCGGCAAGGTGCTTCGAGTGGATCTCAATGGTCGGCCGGTTGCCGGAAATGCAAAATCAGGATCCGCCGTGTACACGCTGGGACACCGCAATGTGCAGGGCCTTGACCTTGATAGCAAAGGGCGTGTGTGGGCTAGTGAGTTCGGTGAGCGTGACGCCGATGAATTGAACCTGCTGGTGAGCGGTGGTAATTACGGTTGGCCAGCGGTTGAAGGACGCGGAAATGACGCCCGATTTATCAACCCGGTGACCGTGTGGTCACCGACATCGACGGCTTCACCTAGCGGAATAACTATTAAAAATGATGTTGTTTATGTCGCCAGCTTGCGCGGGGAGCGGCTTTGGCAGGTCCCGATCAATGGTGCCCAAACCCGAAAAGCCAAGTCGTGGGATTTAGGGGATCGGGGAAGATTACGTACGATCGCCACCGCACCGGATGGCTCGCTCTGGGTCATGACCAGTAACACGGATGGCCGAGGTGACCCACGAAATTCGGATGACAAAATCATTCGACTTTTTGCTCGCTGATTACAAACTGAGCAGTAGCGACTGTCATGCACCTGCAAAAGAGTTGCAGAAACGTAAAATAAGTTTATGCTTTGTGAGTGATAAAAACCAGATACGGAATTCTTGCATCAGTTTTGATGCTTTCCCTCGCAGCGTGTTCGTCTGGCTCGGAAACGGACTCGGCCATTGAGGTTGACACCCGCCCACTGATCGCGACAACGGTCTCCCCGATTACCTCAATAGCCGCCTCGATCGCTGGGGATCGTGCCCGGATTGAGGGAATTGTCCCCGAGGGAACAAACAGCCATACTTTTGAGCCGGCCCCTCAGGTCGCTGAGTTGCTGAGCAACGCGGATCTGATTCTTGTCAACGGTCTCAAGCTCGAGGATCCAACGATCGACATGGCGACTACCAACAAGAAAGCCGATACGAAAATTGTCGAGATCGGCACGCTGGTGCTCCCAGAGGCCGACTACATCTATGACTTCTCCTTCCCCAAAGAAGAAGGCAAGCCCAATCCGCATTTGTGGACTGACCCCGGTTACGCGATCAAGTACGCCGGAGTAATCCGCGACGAACTCAGCGCACTTGACCCCGACAACGCCTCCTACTACGCGGCGAATTTCGCAACTTTCGAACAGCAAGCCACCGAACTCGGTGAGGCTGTCGCTGCCGATCAACAGAGTGTGCCAGCGGGTAACCTGAAACTGCTGACCTACCACGACGCGTACGCCTACTTCGCGAAAGACTTTGGTTGGACGGTCATCGGTGCACTTCAACCCAATGACTTCGCTGACCCGTCACCCTCTGAAGTTGCGCGCCTAATTGATCAGGTCAAGGCGGAAAATGTTACGACTATTTTCGGTTCTGAGGTATTCCCATCGGCGGTCCTTGAGGAAGTTGGACGCGCCACCGGTGCTCGCTATGAAGATTCTCTTCGTGATGACGACCTCCCCGGGGCGCCAGGGGACGCCGAGCACTCGTGGTTGGGGCTCATGAAATACAACTACACAACGATGGTCGCAGGACTTGGCGGAATGCCAACCCAACTCAATGCCATTAACATTATCTCTATGAAATCTAGTAGTGCGGTGTACCCACAATGACCAACGACATTCGGTGACCGGCATCGGAGTCGGGCCTGAACTCATCAGGCTCGACGGCGTCGCCGCCGCCTACGACCACCATCGTGTTCTTGAAAACGTTTCTTTCCACGTTCACGAGGACCAATTCACGGGAATTGTGGGTCCATCCGGTGCGGGCAAGACCACGCTGCTCCGTCTGCTACTTGAGACGCTCAAACCCGTTGCGGGCACGGTGTGGCGAGCGCCCGATCTTCGCGTGGCCTACGTTCCCCAGTTAGAGACCGTCAGCTGGAATTTCCCGATCACCGTCTTCGAATGCGTCCTCATGTCGCGCAAATCCGGCCGGTTACGGCCGTGGGCCAGTGCCTCAGAAAAGGCCAAAGTGTCCGCGGTTCTGGATAGATTAGGTATTGGCAACCTCGGTGAGCGACACATTCGCGAGCTTTCCGGTGGCCAGCAGCAACGCATGTTCCTAGCGAGAGCGCTATTGCGGCAGCCCCAGGTACTACTCATGGATGAGCCCACTAGCGGTGTGGATATTTCGACCCGCCATGATATTTTGCACCTGCTCGCCGACCTGCACGAAGACGGCGTAGCAATTGTGCTCACCACCCACGATCTCAACGGAATGGCCACGCACCTGCCCCACTTAGTGTGTGTCAACCACCGAATTGTGGGGGAGGGCACCCCGAATGAGGTGATGACTCCAACAGTGCTTGAACGCACTTTCGGCGCTCGCATGGACGTACTTGAACACCTCGGTGTCCGTCTCGTGGTCGACGAAGCGCCGCCCGTGTTTACATCCGGATCGAGGATTTGACATGGAAACACTTCTTGAACCGCTGGGCTACGCTTTTTTCCAAAAAGGGCTTGTCGTGGCCAGCCTGTCCGGCGCGCTGCTGGGACTGATCGGCGTTTACATCGTGTTGCGCGGCATGAGTTACATCGGTCATGGACTCTCGCATTCAATATTCGGAGGTTTCGCGGCGATGCAACTGTTCGCGGCCCAGTTTTATGCAATCGGCGCCGGGCTGTGGGGTATTGCCTCAGCACTGGCCATCACGACCGTAACTAAACGCAGCCGAGTTGGAGCCGATGCGGCAATCGGCGTGATCACCATCGCCTCATTCGCATTGGGTGTTGCGCTCTTTGCAAAATTCGGCACCAGCGGACCATCATTTGAAAACGCACTCTTCGGCAGCATCCTCGGTATCACCACCGGCCAGATCGTTGGCCTCGTTGCTGTCTCAATCCTCACAACCGGCTTTGTCGTATTGCGTTACCGAGCACTGTTGTTCAGCACATTTGACCCCGAAGTAGCAGGAGTTTCTGGCGTTAACGTTGGTCGGATTGAGGCCGCGCTGATGGTCGTCCTGTCACTTGCGATCCTGGCGACACTGACGGTGATTGGCGTGACGCTAGTTGCAGCCATGCTCGTGATTCCCGCTGTGATCGCCCGCATGCTCACCGACTCCTTCGGCCGCATGCTGGCTTACAGCACTGTAATCGGAATGCTGTGCGGCCTGATTGGCATGTACGTCAGCTATTACGCAGATGTCCCTTCGGGAACCATGATCGTTCTGGTTGGAGCCGCGCTGTTCATCGTGGTACTCGCCTCAACCGGCGGCCGTGGTTTACGGCGATCCGCCGGACTCGACAGTCACTCCGAAGACATGGTGACGCACAAGGCTGTGTAAGTACGAGTTACCCAAGACCTTCCTTGGGATCCTCGCTGGCTGCGGACTTCAGGTGGCGACACACTGTGAGAACCCCGAGATGGGAATAAGCCTGAGGGTGGTTTCCAAGCCCCCGGCCATCACTTGGATCCACCTGTTCCGGTAGGAGTCCGGTCCCACCGGCCGAGGACAAGATTGCATCAAGCAATTGAAGGGCATCGTCATTGATTCCTAACCGCGCATAAGTACCAGCAAGCCACGCTGCGCAGATGTGCATGGCGCCCTCACCGTGCGGGAGGCCGTCGCTGTAGAGGTACCGATAGACACCACCTTCCCGCCGCAACTCGCTTTCAATGTAGGAGACCGTGCCAGCTATGCGCTCGCGCGGAGCCGGGTACCCCTCAAGGATTCCTTGAAGGACCGCAGCATCGGCATGGGTAAAGTCAACGGCTGCGATGTAAGCCCCCACCTCGTCGCTCCAATTTTCGGATTCGATAGCGGCTGCGATTTCCTCGCGCAGGGTCTCCCATGCAGGTTGCGGGGTTCCGTTTCGTTGTGCAATTTGCAGCGAAGAGTTCACGGCGAGCCAGCACATCATCCGTGAATGAGTGTAATGCTTTGGACGATCGCGGATTTCCCAGATACCGTGATCGGGATTCATCCAGCGTCGACCCACGGCATCCACCATGCTGCATGTGAGTGTCCATTCCTGCTCACTGACTGATCCTCGTGCCTGCACAAGTTGCTCGATAAGAAGGCAGACGGGACCGAACACATCAATTTGAAGTTGGCTGTCTGCGGCATTGCCCACGCGGACCGGGCGACTCCCCGCGTACCCGGGCAGGGAGTCGATGCTTGCCTCGGCGCCAAGACGTTCGCCATTTATCCGGTAGATCGGACGTAATGATTCGACGCCGGTCACTGAAGCATTGACGTGCTCGAGCCAGTTTAAGTAATCTACCGCCTCAGTTATCGAACCAACGTACAACAGTTCGCGTGCGCTCAGCGCAGCGTCGCGGATCCACACGAAACGGTAGTCCCAGTTCCTGGTGCCGCCCAACGCCTCTGGCAGGCTGGTCGTCGCTGCGGCCAAAATGCCACCTGATTTGCGATGACAAAGCGCGCGAAGAGTCAGTGCCGATCTCATCTCGGCTTGAGGCCGGATTCCTGGCAAAAGAAGCTGGCTTGCCCAGGAAGTCCAGAATTCTGATGTAAGGGCCTGGTCATCGTGACCCTTGCGCGCTGCGAAAACTAATGCATCATAATTTTCGTAACAAAACTCCAACGTGAACTCTCCCTTGGACGGATCCACAACTGCAACAGCAGTGTGATGGCCGGAATCCTCACGGATCTCCCAATCAATTCCAGGGGCGTAGAGTGCGAAACACTCTGATCCTGCGCTCACGCGCAAGCCCTCGGGCTCGATCTCGATTGTAGTTGCGACATTTCCAAAATTTGGCCGTGGCGAGAACTCGATACGTGCTGGCACAGACCCGGTTAGTTGTCGCACAATCCTCATGCGCGTGTCTTCGGGGGAGTTGGCCATTGGCATGAAGTCGGTGAGCGTCAAGCCTGGCCAGCGAGTGCGAACAACAAGTTCATTTCGTTGATAGGACTGCGACAGCAGCTTTTTATCTCCGGCCGGCGCAATGCTGAAGTAACCGGAAGATTCATCGCCTAGCAATGCCGCGAAGACGGCAGGCGAGTCTGGATCTGGGGCACAGAGCCAGTCGATTGACCCCCGGGGAGATAGGAGCGCCACGCTTGACATGTTAGAAAGCAGGGCGTAATCCTCAATGGGCGTTGCGTGTCCACCCAGTAACCAGGATTGACGCAGGTCGCACAGCGTCACAAGAGCTTGGCCCACCTCGTGGGGATCGGCGACTCGCCACGGGGCCGACGTTGGGCCCGGCCCCACCTTGACTCCAACGTCGGGACCGGTGAGAGCCTGGAAAACTGACTCGTCCGTGAGGTCATCACCCAGGAACACTACGGCCGAGGCGCCCGTCACGTGGCGAAGGGTCGCGACGGCGTCTGCCTTGCTCGCTTCTACCACACTGAGTTCAACGACATCCTTGCCGTACTGCACGTGCACCCCGGGGAATTGGCCTGGTCCCATCGTTATCTGATTCACCAGAAGATCTCGATCTGCTGGGTCACTCCGGCGGACGTGCACGGCTACACCGCCTGGCTTTACTTCAATGTGGGATCCCTTAACGTGAGCGGCAAGCGCGTTCACCGAAGTGATCACTTGGTCGAGCAGGCGCAATTGCTGGGTGTCCAAGTGAAAGTTTGCGTCGAACTCTGATCCGTGGCTGCCGACGAGATGAATTTCAGGTGGCAGTCGCGAGAGTGCAGCAAGGTCTTTGCGGGATCGACCCGATACCACCGCGACGGTGGTCGAGGGCAGGAGCGAAATCTGTCGAAGAATTGTTATCGCCTCATCGAGTGGAAACGCCTTCGATGGATCATCTACCAGCGGTGCCAAGGTACCGTCATAGTCGCAACACACAAGGAGATGATGGGTTCGCGCAAGATTCTTAAGTGGCAGTTCCGATAGATCGGATAACCCGATTTTTGCCGGAGCAGTGGTGCTGGGAACAAGTAGTTCGATGAATGAATTTGCCCAAGATGTGACATCTGATTCGAACACAACTTTACGCATTGCTTCCATGCGATTGGCTCGGTCTTCTTCGGAGGTGTCAACGGCATCGAGGATCGCCTGTTGGACACCGTCAGTGTCAAATGGGTTGACCAACCATGCGTCGGTGAGCTGCGCGGCCGAACCAGTGAACTCGCTCAACACCAGAGCACCTGAGTTGTCCGTACGGCAGGCGACATACTCCTTGGCTACTAGATTCATTCCATCTCGCAGCGGGGTGACCAGCATGATGTCAGCGGCTACATAGAGCGCAACTAGTTCCTCACGGGCAAGTACTCGATGCACATAGCTGATGGGATTGGCACCTATCTGTGCTAGCGAGCCATTGAATCTTCCAACGAGAAGTTCCACTTCGTCTCGAATCGTCTGGTATTCGAGGATGTTTCCGCGCGTCGGTATGGCGACTTGGACGAGAACGGTGGTCGTTGGGTCTAGCCGTTCGGATTCCAAAAGTTCGGCGAACGCGCGCAGGCGAATATCGATGCCCTTGGTGTAATCCAGACGATCCACGCCGAGCACGAGCGTCTGTGGGTTGCCGAGTTCGGATCGCAGGTCCTTAGCTCGCTGCACAACTGCTGGATGCCGTGCCAGAGTGGCAAAACTCTCGGCGTCGATTCCGATCGGGAATGCCGCAGCGCAGATCTCACGGCCCTCGAACAAGATTTTTCCCTGCGAAGTATGCAAGCCAAGTATTTGGTGGCAGGCATCAACAAAATGGACCGTGTCCTGATGTGTCTGGAAGCCAATAAGGTCAGACCCGAGCAGTCCGCGAAGAATCTCAGCCCGCCACGGGATTTGGGCAAACAGACTCGCAGGAGGAAAAGGGATGTGCAGGAAGAAACCGATTTTCAGATCCACCCGCTGCTCTCTGAGAATACCTGGAAGAAGTTGTAATTGATAATCGTGCACCCAGATCGTGGCTGCGTTTTCGGCCAATTCCACGATGCGGTCGGCAAAAATCTTATTGACTCTTTCGTAGGCATCGAACTGGTCGCGGTGGAACTCCGGAGACACGATCCCTGCGTGATACAGCGGCCAAATTGCCGTATTCGCGAATCCGGCGTAAAAGAGTTGATAATCCTCGTTTGGAACTGAGACAGGTTCCAGACGAGTCTTGCCAAAATCCTCGAGTTCTTCGACGCGCATGTCTCCAGCACCAACCCAGACGGATGAACGCGCACGCAACACTGGCTCGAGCGCGCTAACCAGACCGCCTGGGGCCGTCTGCCACCCGGAGATAATGCCGTCGAGATCATCGTTTTCATAAACGGCTTCGACAGGAAGTCGATTGGCTACCACGATGAAATCGTTAGCTCCTTCGGGAGCAGCTGTCATGACGCCACTCCTATCAGTGCCTGCATCGGAGCCCTGTGGCCGCATTGACATCAGTTGCGTCTCACCAAGTGGTGTCACCCGGCTTCGCATGGCTTTGTCGTGAAAAAAACCTTAAAGAGTGATGTCCATTGAAGTGTAGTCCGCGAGATCGAAATTGTGGACCTAGAAGGGCTCGGACTTAGAGAATGCTTAGAGTAGGCACTGGGGCAAGGTGAGGACGGCACGCCTGACACTCCATAATCCAATGTGATGAATTGTGTGAGAAAAAACATGGGGTGAGTGACGGGACTTGAACCCGCGGCATCTGCGACCACAACGCAGCGCTCTACCAGCTGAGCTACACCCACCATGCTGATCAAGCTGACCTAAAATGTGCCAACTTGTACCAGCCGCGCAAGCATACCTGCCGGAGAATTGTGTTCCCAACCGACGTGGTTAAGCCAACGGATTGATCCAGCGGATTTCCTTGAATTGCGCGAAGTCGGCGTCATTGGAGTAAATGGTCCCCCCTGTTTCAAGCGCGAGGGCGGCGAGATGGAAATCGCCGAGCAACATGTCTAACCGCATCTGGGAATTGCGCGAAGTTACATGATGAAATATCGAACGAATTCGATTCAGATGGCCGGACTGCGGAGTGAGTTGAACAACATTTGGTGCCGCAAGCCACTGTTCGACAATGTCGATGGCTTGTTCCGTTGATAGGGGAGTGCGCGCCGCCTTGGGATCGGTCAGAAGGCGAATAGATCCGAGTAGTACCGACCATGCGAGCCCGATTGGCTCGGGTTCATTGAGGGACTCTTCCCACCAATCGCGCGCCCTTACGTGTTGGGGCGCTTGGGTATCAGTTGCATAAATAAGAATATTGAGGTCAACGATTTTCATTTTCGCTGGGACTCAACGCGCGTCACTTCTTCTTTGGTGACCCGCAGGAAGCGCGCAATTTCGCCGTCGGGGTCTCCCTGGTCGGTGAGTTCCACCTCGGATCTGAAGCCGCCGAGGGAAACGGTTGGCGGGATCATTCGTTTTTCAATGCGCGGGCCCGCCGCTGACGACAGCCCCATTCGCAGCAGGGAATTGACCACTTCTTTGAATGACAGATTGTGCTCGTGGGCGTAGTTCTTGAGTTCGATCGCCACATCTTGGTCGATTGTAAGGGTTGTTCGCATCCTTAGATCTTAGCCTGTGGACATCAAAACATCAAATATTACGAGTGTTCGACTACGTGAGCTGCACTGATGGTCTTGGCGGTGTCGCCGTCGGGACCGGGGAGGTCAACGAATACGGCATCGCGGTAGTAGCGCAATTCAGCAATTGATTCGCGGATGTCGGCCAGGGCGCGATGGTTGCCGGTTTTTTCCGGGGTGTTGAAGTAAACTTTGGGGTACCAGCGTCGCGCAAGTTCTTTGATGCTAGAGACGTCGATCAGTCGGTAGTGCAAATACTGATCAATCTCGGGCATGTATTTTGCCAGAAAGCCGCGATCAACGTAGACGCTGGAACCGGCTAATTGGCCCTTGCCTTCCTCGGGGAGGTGCTCCTTTATATATGCCAGTACCTTTCCTTGCGCGTCAGCGAGGGAAAGTCCGTTGGGGATTTCGGTGATCAATCCGGACTCCGTGTGCATATTGGTGACGAAGCCGTCCATTTGTGCAAGGGCGGCCTCTCCCGGCTTCACCACAAAACTGACACCCTCGTCGATCTCAGTGAGATCGGCCTCAGTCACAATTGCAGCGATCTCGACAATTTCGTCATTTTCAGTGCTCAAGCCGGTCATCTCAAGGTCAATCCACACTAGGCGGTCATTTTGGGGCATGTCCTGAGTCTAGCTAGACCCGGTGAGTGTCTATGCGGCCTCCAATTCCTTCGGCGAGGTCGGGACTATTGCGACCGGGATTTTAACTTTGTGCAGAACGCTATTACTCGTTGAACCAAGAAGTGCTCCAATAGCTGCGTTTCTGCCACGTGTCCCTAAAACAATCATCACGGCATTGGTCGCAGAATCGAGCAACGCTTGGACGGCTGGTGCACGAACAAGGTGCTCGACGACGTCAACGTCAGGGTACCGCTCGGTGTAACCGGAAAGAATTTCAGCGGCGAGACGCACTTCGTCGTCGGCCACGTGTTCCATGGGGAGCGGAACCGGACCGTCTGCGGTAATAATCAAGTCAAATGAAGGAACATCCCACGCGTGAACGGCAATGATTGTGAAGCCGTGTCGACTCGCTTCGTCGAATGCAAAATCAAGGGCTGCGATTGAATGTGGCGAGCCATCAAGACCAACGACTATCTCGTTGGCGCCCGCGGGTGGATCATCACGCATCACTATCACCGGGCAACTTGCGTGCGAAGCCACTTGTGAACCAACCGAGCCCAGAAGGAGTGCGGTGAAACCACCGCGGCCGCGTGATCCGAGGACAAGCAGTTCCGCCGTGTCACTCGCGGTGAGAAGTAAAGCCGACGGTGTTCCGATCTCAACGACCACTTGAACGTCAGTGCACTCTAGGTCGGCGGCAAGGCGGGTCAAGTCTTCAACGGCGCCATTGCGCATGCCGTCAATTAAATCAAGTCGTGGCGGGACGGAAACCCCGAATGCGCTGGACGCGGTTGTTGGCATAACCGCATGGGCCAATGTGATTCCGCGACCACGAACCCTGGCTTCGTTAACGGCCCAGGTGGCTGCCTTGAGTGACCCGTCGGAACCGTCCATGCCGACCACAACGCGTCCAGCGAAGGGGTCAATGTGGGTGACGTCAATTATTTGGTTTGGCATGAGTACATTCTTACTCGTAATTGGTGGCGAACATAGGGGCATTGGTCCTAAATTTTCGGGACTAATGTGAATTTCGGTTGATGATTAACCTAAGACATGTTTGTGGCGCGAACGTATGCACTAACCTGAGGAAAGCGGGGTCTGTGAATTTCAAAGTAACCTAAAATTCTTTGGCCTCTTCATCATTTGACTTCTTAACCATTGACGGGTGAGGATCGCAGGAATACATCAGGAGGTAGGCGTGGCACAGACTCGCCCGACCACCCAAAGAACATCTCGATTAACATTTTCTTGGACGCGGCTTCGCGGAAATTTTGGTTCTGGCGCAGGGCTTCCCCCTTGGTGGATTGAATTGGTAATTATTGGTACGGGGTATTTGCTGTATCAAGGTGTGCAAATCTTTGTCACCGGTTCGGCGGCATCTGCTGTGTCACGAGCGCACTGGATCTGGGAGGTGCAATCGACCTTCATGGTCAACCCCGAGGTCTCGATCAACCATTGGGTCGCGGGCAACGACTTCTTGTTGTACTCAACGGGTTACTTTTACGGGATTCTGCACTTTGCCGTGACCCCGTTAGTTCTTATTTGGGCGCGTCTCTGGCATCGCGAACATTACGCAATGTTGCGTAATGTTCTGGTGGGAACGAGCCTTGTGGCGTTGATCATGTATTGGGTCGTTCCTCTCGCGCCGCCACGGTTGTCCATGGAAAATATCGTTGACACCCTGCGAGTTGAGAACATTCTCTCAGCGGCGGATCCAACGGGTCCGGCGTCAATGGCAAATCAATATGCAGCAATGCCAAGCTTGCATGTTGCCTGGGCGGTGTGGGTGGCACTCGCGCTATACGTCTGCCTGCGTCCACGGCCTTGGCGTTTGGCAGTGTGGCTGTATCCCATGGCGACAACTTTCGTGGTGATTGGCACGGGTAATCATTTTATTGCCGATGCACTCGTGGCGGCACTCCTTGTGTGGCTCTGCTGGTTCGTGGCTTCACGCGTCCATGCAACCCTGCAAGGTTCGCAAGGTTCGCAAGGTTCGCAAGAGGATTTCAAAAATAATTACATTGATGTTGTTTAAAATCTAGGAACTTGGGTATACCTATTTGTAACCGGCCGAGAGGATTAGCGGTCCCAAAGGTATTCACAAACAGATCAGGGAGCGACCGTGATAGAAATTGAGCTCGACCAAACTGCCCAACGGTGGGCTGGACTGCAGGTGTTGCAAAGCGAAGTCGTTGACCAGATTCTTTTGGGGGACGCGTCCCAGGATTGGGAATGCGCCGATCTGTGGCTGGGCGAGCGACTCGACGAACTAGAACCAGTTGAGCGTGTCGTCTTCACTTGCGTGCAGGGATCACTGGAGCAAACACCCGACAAGGTTTGGGGCCGCTACCAGGCCGAATTAACAAGATAAATTAACAAGATGAACGTGGTGGGCCCGCGGATTGCAATGCCCAGAAAACCACTGCGGCGGCGGATGCAACGTTGAGAGAGCTGACACCATTGGACATCGGGATATGCACACTCTGATCGCAATTTTCCAAAGATGTGGCGGTGAGTCCTTCACCCTCGGTGCCAAGGATTAGTGCGATGCGTTCGTCCGAACCCGCTGCGAATTCGCGTAAGTCTTGCGAGGACTGCCCGCCAATATTCTGCGGTGAGATCGCAACGGTCTGGAAACCGTGTTCTTTGACCGTGTTGAGTGACTCCGGCCAGTTGGGAATCCGAGTCCACGGCACGATCAGGGCCGCACCCATAGAAACGCGGATACTGCGACGGTAAAGCGGATCGGCACATTCGGGCGTCACCAAAATTGCATCAATTCCAAGTCCGCCTGCCGCCCGAAAGATCGCCCCTACGTTGGTATGGTCCACAATATTCTCCAAAACCACTACTCTTTTAGCCTCTTTTAGAACTGACTCAATACTGGGCAGTGCAGGTCGAACCATTGCGGCAAGGGCGCCCCGGTGAACGTGAAATCCGGTTAACTCTGCCAGGATTTCGTGGCTTCCCGTGAAAACATCAATATCACCGAAGTCATTAGCCGAAATACTAGGAAGCAGTGATCGCATTTTTTCCAGCCAATTATCGGCCATAAGAATTGAAAGAGGAGTGTGGCCACAGGCCACGGCGCGTTCAATAATCTTCGCACTCTCGGCAATGTAAATGCCCCCAACCGGTTCGGTTTTTTTGCGTAGTGCGACGTCGGTCAAGTCCCGGTATGCCAATAAGCGCGGATCGTTCGATATTTCAATGTTGTGAATTGGCATTTTATAGATCTCTGGACGCGTTCATTGGCCCAAGTATGCCCAAGCATGCCCAAGCATGCCAAAGACTCCCAGCGGATTTTAATATATGTCATCAATGCGATATCACTTTGATGACATATTTAAAAAGTGCGCGTTTAAGATGAGCTCAAAGGCGCACCCAGTTTGGTAAATAGCGCGTCAACCGCCGGCATGATCGCCTCGGCGTAATCCCAGGTGAGATGTTGATTGTCACGGTGGGTGGGAATCCCGTCCACTTCTGCCGGACACATTCCGCCCGGGCAAATCAACTCGTCCAGGGACACCGACACGATATTGGGATTGCTATTGCCGATCGCGCGGGTAATTTTTTCAAATGACCGGGTACCTGTTTTTACATCAATGCTTTGATCGCAGGAAGCGGGATTCGCGCCCGTTGAAAGACAATCCAACATTGAGGTCTCTGTCTCGGGCATTGGTTCTAAAATGACGATTTTGTTGGTGAAGGGCGCGATTTGGTCGAGAGCCTTCTGCGTTCCTGCAGCAATTGCGTCAGCCCAGCCGGGTTGATCGGCTGAGATGATCTTCCCGCCAACGAGTAGATCGCGACTCAGTACCGAGCGGGAAGCGAGAACTGTCACTACTGGCGTGAATTCCTTCGCCGCCGCGATCGCGGGATCCCAGAGCCGCTCTTGGCAATTGAAAAGCATGTCTTGCGACTGTGGAGTGAGTGCTGGAATGTCCATCCAGGGACAACTGAGTTTGGTGACGAAGACAACGGTAAATCCCTTTTCCCCGGCATATGCGGCAAAGCCCTGTCGCCAAAAGTTAGCATGGGAATCACCAACAACCAGAACGGTATTTCCACCCCCGATTGAATTAACTTCGATCTCTGCCGATGGACCATCTGACTCTTGCTGGCCCTGTGTGGCGGTGCTAATCAGGTTGGCGGAGTCTGCCGGAACGCGCAAGATCGTCAACATGATTAGTGCGGTACCGATCGTTGCAGCAACTCCAATGCCCACAGCAATTTTTTGTGCACGTGGTGTGGTCACGGAGACACTCAAGATGGGTTTTTCCAGGAAGTGGTAAGTCAATGCCGCAAGACCGATCGTGACAACAAGTACCAGGGGTACTCGGTAGCCCCAGAACTCGGGAATAACGCCGACAAGTCCGCCAAGAACGATCACGGGCCAGTGCCATAGATAAATCGAGTAGGACCAATTGCCCAAACTGCGGGCACTACGGGTTGTAAGAGAGGCAAATACGCGCGAATTTTCTGCGGTACTGATGCCAAACAAAATTCCAACCGTTGCAATCACTCCAACAGCCCCGACCTGCCACGGGTTAAGGCTTGTAAGTGACGTGCTGATCAGAACTAGCAAAGCAAGTGAGCCGGCGCCTATTGCGGGTGCAGCGCCAGTGATTGAGTTAGTCGGCCGACCGAGTTGATTCCACTTCAGCATAATCGCGGCGAGGGTGGCCCCGGCGATGAGTTGATACGCGCGAGCAATCGTGTTGAAGTAGGCGGAGGTTTCATTGCCAGCATTCATTACGGCCGACACAGCTAAAAGGATGGCGAGGAGTGCTACGAAAAATGGGATATTGAGACGTTCGCGCAGTGAGCGAATCGACAGTACCCCGAGCATGACAATCGGCCAGACCAAATAAAACTGTTCTTCGACCGAGAGTGACCAGTAGTGCAAGACGGGGCTGACGGCGCTGACTTCCGCGAAATAGTCGGTGGCCTGACCCATGAAGTACCAGTTGGAGACATAGACCGAGGCGAATGCGAAGCCCTGGCGGTTTGTGGAAACCTCAAGAGGTGTCGCCCAAAGTTGATAAAGAACCGCGGTAACGAGAAGCACTGAAAGGGCCGCGGGGAAAAGTCTGCGAGCTCGACGTGCGTAGAAGCCCCATAGTGAAATCGAATTCGTACGTAAACGTTCGCGCAATAGTAGTGAAGTGATCAGGAATCCGGAAAGTACGAAAAAAACGTCGACGCCAACGAAACCGTTGTCAAAACCAGGCATGTCCGCGTGAAAGAGCACCACCAAGATTGCGGCTACCGCCCGCAGTCCATCAATGGGAGTCAGGTGGACAAAATCGAGTGCAGTCCGTGGAACCGAATCGCTGGTGGTGATTGGCGCTGACACCGAACAAGTCTCACATGTCAGCGTTATGGCTATTGGGCGAGGATAAGTTGGATGTCAAGGGCGCCCCGTGAAGTAACCCTTACAGGTACGCCCCAGTCTTGTTGGTGCATGTGACAAACACCGTGCTCCGCAATCATGTCGCACGAGGCTCCCTTGGCGGCAACGTGTAAAACTCCGTAGGAAATGTCAGGGTTGATGCTTAACTCTCGGGTGAGTTCCGTTCCGGTTCCGCTGCCCTTACGAAGTAGCTCCGGGGGAGTCGAACTGACGGTGAGTTGGGTTGAGGGCCCATACCGGTCGTCCTGTTTTTGGCCCGGGGGCGGAGTGAACGAAACACTAAGGATTACACCACCTGCTGCGATGTCTAACTCCGGGCGGATCGTGTGCATTTCTTCACCCGTGATGTTGAGTGGTTCTCCAATAGGTGTGGTGGAGACCAAGCCAATCGCAGATTCGACGACGAGAAGACTTCCGCCATCGGGAGTAAGACACACATCGCTGGGTTCGGATAAATCCCGAGCCACGGTGCTCACCTTTTTCGTACTTGGGTCGAACATGCGCAGCGCACCGTTATAAGTGTCGGCAATGTAAACGACTTTCCCGTCGCTGGCGAGACCTAGTGGGTGCTGTAATCGCGCGCGTTGTGCCGGACCGTCAATATGACCAAAGTCAAAAAGCCCGGTCCCAATAGCAGTCGAAATGGTATTCGCTTGCATTTTGCGCAGCGAAGATGTTTCCGCGTCCAGGATCCACAGACCGTTTGGTGAGTTGACGAGTGCGGAGGGCTGGGCAAACCACGCGAGATCGGCTGGCCCGTCAACAAGACCTTCGTGTGTTGTTCCAGCCGTTATGCCAACCGTTCCCAGCAATGGATCGAAGAACCAAATCCGGTGGTCACCCGACATGGCAATATAGATGAGTCCATCGTGGTATTCCAGATCCCAGGGAGTTGAGAGTGGAGTGTCCAAAGCAGAACCGTAATCTGAAACGCCCGGTCGCCACTGCTCACCGGTACCGGCAAGGGTGGTTACTTGCTCGGTATCGAAGTTAATACCGCGGATGGCGTGATTTGCGGTGTCAGCAATTAAAACATGGTGTCCAATCTTTTCGGCTACGTCCCGAGGAAGGACGACCGCGCCGTAGGGCTCATTGAATTGGGCTTGGGCGAAACTTCCATCGATGAATCCACGCTTGCCCGAGCCAATTCGTTGAATGGGGGAGTTGGGTTCTGCAAAGGTTGCGATCGCTATTGAGTGATTACCGCTGTCACTGATCAGGATCCGTTCGTTATCGAGTGCCTCAATTTTTCCCGGTTGCAGATAGATGGACGCGCGCGCAGCCTCGGGTTGGAAGTACCCCTTGCCACGAACAAGTTGTCCTTCGGATTCATAGATAGGGATTAGATTTTCGATTGTGGCAGCTATTGCATGCCGGTGGCCTTCGCCCGACCACGTTCCCACGATCTCGCCGATCGGGTCGACCAGAACGAGGGTGGGCCAACCGCGCACACCGTAAGCGCGCCATGTGGACATTTCTGGATCATTTAAAACGGGGTGTTCAATCCCGTGCCGATGCACAGCACTTCGCACCGCTTCCGAATCCTTTTCAAATTCAAACTTGGGCGAGTGAACACCCACCACTGTGAGCACATCAGCGAACTCTGCTTCTATGGGCCGGAGTTCGGCAAGAACATGGTGGCAGTTCACGCAGCAAAGGGTCCAGAAATCGAGGAGTAGAAAGCGTCCCGTGAAATCGCCCAGACTTAACCTTCGTCCCCCCGTGCCGATCCAGGTGTCACCAACGAGTGCTGGTGCGCTCATGTCAATCGTCGCGTTGATCGAATAACTCCCGTGTTGAATCCAGCCAGATGCAATCCACCATGGAAGCGTGCATGTTCAATTTTCAGGCAGCGGTTCATCACCACGTTCAGTCCCGACTTGTATCCTTGGCGAGCAATTTCGGGGTCTTCAATTCCTAGTTGTAACCACAGTGTTTTCGCTGAGGACTCAACGGCTTGATCCAAGACTTCGGGGAGATCACTGGGTTTGCGAAAAACATCAACAATGTCCGGTGCCGCGGGGAGATCACCTAGGCTCGGAAAAACCTTGTGCCCCAGAATTTCACTTTCCCGCGGGTTAACAAACCACACGGTGTAGTCCGAGCTCGACAAAAGATAAGTTCCCACAAAATAGGACGCACGCGCGGAATTATTTGACGCCCCGACGATTGCGATGGTCCGTGATTCATTCAGAATCGCCAAGCGATCCTTGGCGCTGGGCTCTGCCCACGGCTGTGTCGACTCGGGCATCAGTTCTCCTTCGTTGCAGCGGTGAGTGCTTGATCGATATCCCACCAAATATCGTCGATATCTTCGAGTCCAACGCTGATTCGGACGAGATCTGCGGGTATTCCGGCCGCTTTCAATTGGGCGTCATTGAGCTGCTGGTGCGTGGTACTTGCGGGGTGAATAATCAGGGATCGGGCATCGCCAATGTTTGCAAGATGGCTCAACAGCTGGACGCTGTTAATGAACTTTTCAGCCGCCTTGTAGCCGCCCCTTACCCCAAATGAAAACACGGCCCCGGGCCCAGCGGGAATATATTTCTTGGCGCGTTCATAGTGTTGATGCTCGGGCAGCCCAGAGTAGGAAACCCAGTCCACGCGTGGGTCGGCGTCTAGGCGAGTGGCGATTTCTTTTGCATTTGCGACATGCTCTTGCATCCGCTGGGGGAGTGTCTCAACTCCCTGTAAGAGCAGGAAAGCGCTGTGCGGGGAAAGTGCAGGACCAATATCGCGCAATTGCTCGGTACGCAGTTTGGTGAGGAATCCGTATTCACCGAAGTTATCCCACCACTTGATGCCCCCGTATGAATCAACCGGTTCGGTCATCGTGGGAAATTTGCCGCTGCCCCAGTCAAACGTCCCGGCATCGACAACGACGCCACCCAGGGTGGTGCCGTGTCCACCAAGGAATTTCGTGATTGAGTGAATCACAATGTCAGCTCCGTGCTCGATGGGACGACATAAATACGGAGTCACGGTGGTTGCATCAACAACAAGGGGAATGTTTGCTGCATGCGCTACGTCGGCCAAGCCGCGAATATCTGCGACCAGGCTGGCCGGGTTTGACACCACTTCGGCAAAGACAGCTTTTGTGTTTGGCTTAATTGCGGCCGCAAAGTCGGCGGGGTCATCGGAAGCGACGAAAGTCGTGTCAATTCCGAATCGGCGCATGGTCACATCGAGTTGGGTAATTGTCCCGCCGTAGAGCGAAGCCGATGCAACGATCGAGTCACCGGCACCGGCGAGTGCTGCGAAGGTACAAAACTCGGCTGCTTGGCCACTCGCTGTTGCTACGGCGCCCAATCCGCCTTCAAGGGATGCAATTCTTTCTTCGAGCGCTGCGACGGTCGGATTCCCAATTCGCGAATAGATATTCCCGTATTTTTGCAGCGCGAAAAGAGTTGCGGCATCATTCGTGTCCTCGAAAACGAAACTGGTGGTCTGATAAATGGGAACCGCGCGTGCACCGGTAGTTGGGTCGGGTGTCCCACCTGCATGTAAAGCTCTCGTACGAAATCCAAATTCATGATCGGTCATGTTTCTCCAATTGATTGTTTAGACCCATTTCAGTGCGCGTTTCTCAAAGGTGGCAAGAATGAAATCTGATGTTTTTCCGAGAATGGCCAAACTGATAATCGCCAAAAGGAGTATGTCGGTTCTCGACGTGTTCTGGCTGTCGATCAGGAGGAATCCGAGACCCTTGGAACTTGCAATTAACTCGGCGGCTACGACAAAGAGCCAACTTTGGGCGAGGCCCAGTCGTAGTCCGGCGAAAATCGTGGGGGAGGCTGCGGGAAGCAAAATTCCAGTAACGAGTCGACGCCCGGAAAGACCGTAGGCGCGACCGACTTCAATGAGTTTTCGGTCGGCGTGCATAAAGCCCGACGCGACGGTGGTGAACACGGGGAAGAAGGCACCAATTGCCACGAGTGTGACTTTTGGGCCTTCGTAGATTCCCATCCATAAAACGAGGAGTGGAACCCATGCGAGTGAGGGCACGGCGCGAATAGCCTGAATCGTGGGTGAGAGAAATGAACTGACCCGTGGCGAGAGCCCGACCAAGGACCCCACGGTGAGCCCTATCAGCGCCCCAATTGCAAATCCGAGCAGAACGCGCTGCAGGCTGATTGCAACGTGCGTCCAATACGTTCCGCGTTCGAGTAACTCGACGAGAGCGGCGCCCACCGCACTAGGTGTGGGAAGTTGACTTTCCGAGTAGGAACCATTTGTTGCAGCCCACTGCCACAGCAGCAGAAGTGCCGCGGGCAGGATCATGCCCGAAAGAACTGCTCCGGTCCAACTGGCCCCGCGAGATCGCTTGCGCTCTCGCGGGGCAGCAACAGTTGGTAACTCTCTAACCTGTGAATCCAAGGTCACGAGGTTGCTCGTTCGGCGAAGGAAGTGTCATAAAGACTGTCCAAGGCAATGCGGGCTTCCTCTTCGGATCGGACTTGTGCTTCAGCGACCAAGATCGGCAGAATCGTTTCGAGCACCTGACGTTGGGCATCTCCCGGTGTGAGCGAGATATCCACAACGGTCCGTTCGTTGAGCACCTTGGCGGCGATCGCTGGTTCTAAAGATGCTTCTTGTGCCAACAACGCGGCTGCATCGGCTGGATTTTCAATGACCCACGCACGCGCCTGTTCGTAGCAATTGAGCGCCTGATCAATGAGTTCCGGGTGCTCGGTAATAAATTTCTCACGCGCGTTGAGTACGCCGTAGGAATTGAAAGCAATGTTCCGGTAGATCAGTTGGGAACCGTCCTTGACTTCGGTCGTTGCCATGATGGGATCAAGTCCAGCCCACGCGTCAACGTCACCGCGAGCCAGTGCAGTTTGCCCGTCCGCGTGTTGAAGGTTGATGATCTCAACATCTGACTCGGTCAACCCAGCCTCATTGAGAGCCTGCAATAGAAAAAAGTATGGATCGGTTCCCTTGGTAGCTGCAATTTGCTTGCCCGCCAGTTGTTCAATTCCGGTAATTGTTGAGCCCGAAGGAACTACAACTGCTGCCCACTCTGGTTGGGAGAAGACCCCGATGGTCTTGATTGCCGCACCATTTGCCCGCGCCACAAAAGAGGCCACTCCTGCCGTGGATCCAATATCGATTGCTTCAGCGTTGAGGTTCTCATTTGCTTTATTGCTACCGGTTGACAGAACCCAGTTGACTGTCGCATCTGGTCCCAGGGCATCTTCGAGGCATTTTTGATCTCTCACAACCAGGCTCAATGGGTTCCAGTACGCGTAATCTAGATTGAGAGTCGCACCCGATCCGGCAGCTTCAGAGGTACCCTCACCGCTTGCGCAACCGGCTAATGCAACACCCACCAGAGCGAATCCAGCAATAGCCGCGAATGTTTTTTTCGTGCTTTTCATTAATTTTCCTTTTCAATTGAGGGACGGGATTGACATCTGTTAAATATGAACTCCAAAGAGCGCTAGTAACTCGCGTCTTAGCGGTATAAACGTGCTGTCACTACGATCCCGGGGTCGTGGTGACTCAACGGTGATTGTGGTGATAATTCCTTGGCCTCGTTCGCCAAGAACGATTATGCGATCGGCTAAGTACAACGCTTCATCAACGTCATGAGTAACCAAAAGAACCGTTGTGCCGATCTGAGCTGTCACTCTTACCATCAGATCCTGCATTTGCATCCGCGTCAACGCGTCTAACGCCGCGAAAGGTTCGTCCAATAGCAATACTCCCGGGTGGCCAATGAGCGCTCGAGCAAGTGCTGCCCGCTGCGCCATCCCGCCGGAGATTTGTTTGGGAAGGTACCCTGAGAAATCAGCGAGCCCGACAAGTTCTAGCCACGATGGGATCTCACTCGTTGACTGGGAATTTCGCACACCGAGTCGCACATTTCCGCTGACGGTTCTCCACGGCAGTAAACGTGGTTCTTGAAACACGACAGAACACCGTGCATCAACCCCGACTACTGGGCTGTTGTTCAGCAAGACGGTTCCAGAAGTGGGTGCCTCAAGGCCAGCTACCAGTCGCAACAGGGTTGATTTCCCACAGCCGCTTGGTCCTAGGATCGCTAGGATTTCCCCAGGAGCAGCAACGAGATTGATGTCGTCTAACACGTCAACGCGATCGTTTCCTTTGCCGAAGGATTTTGATACCAGTGTTAGGGCAACCTCGGCGGGCGCAAGCGGAGCGAGTCCACTTGGCGCCATTGGATTTTGGATAAGACTCATGTTTTCCTTTACCGAGAGATGGGTGAGGTACGAATCGACGCACGCGCACGGCACGGGTCGACTCAGCGCACTGAAGCGAGACGGGGTGAAGTTGGTTTAGCGCAAACAGAGTGCGCTGGACATGCGCATGCAGTCCATTTCAAGACAGGAAGTGAGCAAAGCGATTGCGTGAGTGACGGGCCGATAGAACATTGAGACTCCTGACATCGGTCCTGGCGGTAGCACCCGTTCCCGGGTTGCTGCGGCGTCAATGAGCCAGATCTCTCGGCCGCTCTGGATGTTGGCGGAAGGGTATCAGATGAAATTCATGACCGCAAATCAAGGATCGATCTGCCTGCCATTGTCCCTGTGATTAGGGCGTTAATGGGTCCTTAGACCAAGCCCTTGGCTGCGAGGAACTCTGCAGCAACATCAGCGGGCTTGCGGCGATCCAGATCAACAGCTTTGTTCATGGCGATCAGGTCATCGGTTGTCATTGCCGCAGAGACCGCATTCAAGATTGCCGTGAGTTCTGGCGTGACCGAGGTGGAGATGACGGCTGGAACAATATTGTCAACCTGTTGGAGAGCAAGGTCGTCAACGAGCACGACGAAGTCGTTCGCTGCAACGCCACCGTCCGAGCTAAAGATCACACTGACATCGATTGAACCCTGCGAGAGCGCCGTCTTTGAGAGTGGGCCACCGGCATCTAGTGGCACGAACTCCGCAATTTTCATTCCGTAGGTGCCTTCAAGGCCCGGTTGGCAGAAGGGGCGTTGCGGACACTCGGGCGGTCCACCGAGACGAATATCCATGGTTGCACTGAGGGCAGCCAGATCGGACATGGTTACCAAGCCAAATTCACGAGCGAAGTCGCCGCGGACTGCGTAGGCATTTTGATCCGCGGCGGGGGAAGGAGTCAGGAGTGTGACCCCGACCTTCTCCGCGAGTGCTTGGCCCTGGCCAAGGGTTGCTTCAACGTCACCGTTGGCGACGGCTGCTGTGTCGGGCCCATTTTCTTTGATGTTCAAGAACTCGGTGAAGGTTCCGAGGTACTCCGGCACCATTTGCACTTCACCGGCCTCAAGGGCGGGTGCGAGCACTTCGCGGTTGGTTGAGGCGGTGATGGAAACGTCGTAGCCCTCCGCCTTCAAAGCTCCGGCATAGACCTCGGCGAGAATTTGACTCTCGGTGAAGTTGAATGCGCCAATCACAAGGGAGTTAGTTCCTTCGGTGCTCGATGTCGAGGAACAGGCAGCAAGTGCTGCGGTGGCAAGGCCTAGTCAGAGTACGAGTCTTATGCGCATCCGTAGATACTTCCACAAACCTGTGGCCGGTGCCAACCGGTAGGACGAGAAAACTTGATTCTGTGACTAACCGGTGCGGAAAACTTTTAGGAAACTCGAGGTTAATCGGCCGGGGACCCGGCCAAGTCGGTGGGAAATCCCCGCCTGAACGAGGGCCAGTAAGCCTTCCATTGACATGGTCACCAAGGCAACGAGAAGGACACCCGCCAAGACCATCGTTGTATCTTGTAGCGCAAAACCGTCGAGGATGAAACGACCGAGGCCACCTCCGCCAACGAAAGCGGCCAGGGTGGCCGTGGCGGTAACTTGGACGGTTGCGGTTCGTATTCCTGCAAACACCAGTGGCATTGCTAGCGGCAGTTCAACCTGCCAGAGCAACTGGCGGCCGGTGAATCCAACCGCGCGGCCGGCCATGCGCGCTTGCGGGTCAACACCGGCTATTCCAACATTTGCGTTCGTGAGCATGGGCGGGATCGCGAATATGGTGAGTGCAATTATCGCTGCGCTCACTCCGACTCCACCTGCTGCAGCGAGCAGAAGTAACAGCGCGAATGTAGGGATAGCACGTCCCAGGTTGGCAACACTCGTGACAACTGCGCCGCCCTTACCCACGTGTCCCGTCAGAATTCCAATAGGAAGAGCGATGGCGGCGGCAACAAGAACCGCGATCACGGTGATCGTTAACTGCTCTAGGAGTCGGGCCGGAATACCGCCGGGTCCACTCCAATTCGCCGGGTCCGTGAACCACATCAGAACGCTCATGTGGTTGCCTTCCGGGCAGTTTTTGCCCAGGGGCTAAGACGGCGTTCGAGTAGAACGAGTAACCACTCAAGTAGCAGCCCCAACAGGACCGCAAGGAGCGTGCCGGCCAGGATTGGGGCCCGGTAAAAGTTGTTGGTGAAACCATTGAGCACGATCTGGCCGAGTCCCCCGTGTCCGACGAGTGCGCCGACCATCACCATGCCAACGGTTGAAACCGTTGCGAGTCGGATGCCTACCATGATTGCGGGTAGTGCCATTGGGATGCCTACGCGTACGAGGAGTGCAACTTCGCTGTAACCCATTCCCAGCGCGGCTTTTGTTACATGGGCAGGAACGTCTTGCAACCCCACGATCGTATTTCGCAAAATGATCATCAGCGCGTATAAAGCGAGCGCAACAATCACGGTAGTTTCGGAAAGCCCGAAGACTGGCCACAACCCGGTGATCAGCGCAAGGGATGGAATTGTGTAAATGAGCGCGCCAAAGACCAGTGTTGGTGTCACGAGCCAGCGTGATTTGACCGCAAGTACGGCCAAGGGAATCGCGAATAATGTCGCCAGGGTGATCGCAGCAGCCGTAATGATCGTGTGCTCGACGAGTGCGTTAAGAAGATCCAGCCAAGAACTCGTGAGATACTCCATGCTCACCCATGGATTCGGAGCATTCGTTGAAGCGAGCACACATGGAGCATAAAGCGGTAAGCCCTCACCTGGAACTGCGCGCCGTCACAAAGAAATTTAAAGATGTTGCTGCCGTTGATGATTTCTCGCTGGATATTCGTGCGGGTGAGATTTTTGTACTACTGGGTCCCAGTGGCTGCGGTAAGTCAACGACCCTTCAACTCATGAATCGACTTTTGACACTCGATGGCGGTCAGATCCTTCTCGAAGGAGTTGACATCAACGAGATTGACCCCGTGCAACTTCGCCGCCAAATCGGTTACGTGATTCAGCAGATTGGGCTGTTTCCACATCGAACCGTTGCCGAGAACGTTGCGACCGTGTGCAAGTTGCTCGGCTGGAGTCGGCAACGAACCAGCGAGCGCGTTGACGAGATGCTCAGACTCGTTGATCTTGATCCAACCATTTACTCGGGTCGCTATCCGCATGAACTCTCCGGTGGTCAGCAGCAGCGCGTCGGTGTTGCGCGAGCTTTGGCCAGCGCGCCGGACACGTTGCTTATGGATGAACCTTTCGCGGCGTTGGACCCGATCATTCGACGGGAACTGCAACGCGAGTTTCGTCGGTGGGTTCAAGAACTCGGTACGACCGTTGTGTTTGTAACACATGATGTTGACGAGGCGGTGTTACTCGCCGACCGGATCGCCGTCCTGGGCGATCGCTGTCATATTGAGCAGATGGGTACACCGATCGAGGTGCTCGCCCGACCCGCATCCCCCTTGGTCGCTGACTTTCTCGGAGAGGACCGGGTCCTGCGCGCCCTCGTGGTAATCCCCGTGACCGAGGCCATGGGTGAAGTAATCACGGGCGGTTCTATCTTGGACTCGTCCGCCACCGCCCACGACGCACTGACGCTTATGTTGCGCGAAGGGGCATCTTCAGTAACCATTATTAGCGAAACGGGAGTTACTGTGGGCTGTGTCACTTGGCCTTCGCTGATTGAAGCCGCACTGGTTATTCAGGAGGAGAAAGCATGAAAGCTATCTGGAACGGAACGATCATTGCAGAAAGTAACGACACCATCGTTGTTGAGGGTAATCACTACTTCCCGCCAGCTTCGGTTCACACCGAGAATCTTTCGGCGTCAACCAAAACAACGTCTTGTCCCTGGAAGGGCACAGCTTCTTACGTCAGTCTCGTTGTCGACGGCGACATCAACACCGATGCAGCCTGGTTCTACCCCGAACCCAAGGAAGCAGCGAGCAATATCACCGGCTACTACGCATTCTGGAACGGCGTCACCGTCTCTTAAAAGTTTTAGCTTGCGTAATTTTAGATACCTTCTAACCTGTACATTCAAGGTAATCAGGAGATTTTGGGTTAGGGCGGTAGCGAGGTGAAAATCAATTCGTGTGTCCTTGTCATCGGGGACACGGATGTCGGTCGGCGGGTTTGCTCAGCACTCAATCATCGTGGGATCCGGACATTGCATATGGGAATGCCCAGTGACAGTGAAATCTCGGCAGCGTTAACCCCCGATGTTGCTGGTGTGGCCATCATGTTGCATGACGACATCCTTGCGCTGCGCTACGGCTTGATTGCAGAGCATCTTCGACCGGGGATTCGAATGTTTGTAAACATGTTCGACCGGACAGTTCGCAAGCAACTCGAGTCCGCCGTGCCCAATTGCGTTGTTATGTCTCCGGCAGCCATCAGTGTTCCAACCATGGTGGCCGCAGCAATCGCACCACACGTTGCTTCGATCCGGCGATTGGACAAGGCAAGTGATCCTTTCTGGGTGTCCATAGCGAATGAAGAGTCTCCTGATATTCAATCGTGGAAAGCGCCCTCGAAACTGAGATTGCGGGGGTTACGTGGAATCGCCCTTGGCCAGTTTCGCCCGTACGATTCGGGCTCTTCCACCCTCCTCATTGGAGCTTTCGGTCTTGTTCTGATCATCGCTATCGACACCGTCGTGGGGTTAGCGCATGCAAGTGGGTTGCGCGCTCTCTATGACGCCACTCGAACCGTTGCAACCATTTCCTCCCCGACCCTTCCGGATTCACCCGCAGTTCTCATCTGGGCAACGATCGCTGCAATTATTGTGATGGGTTTCACCGCGATGTTTGCTGCGGGAATTGTCAACCACCTTTTATCTGGTCGCCACGTCACGTTGGTTGGGCGCCGCGTTGTGCCACGCAGTGGACACGTTGTCGTTGCGGGCATGGGTCAAGTTGGTCTTCGACTCGCTCAAGAGTTACGCAGTCTGGGTATCGCCGTCGTAGGGATTGAACGCGATCCGCAAGCATCGGGTTTGGGCTTTGCACGAGCCGTTGGAATACCCGTGATTATTGGTAACGCTTCTTCCCAGGCGATACTTAAAAGAGCTGGAACTTCACGAGCCATTGCAATTGTCGCAGTTGGAAGTGACGAACGAGACAACATTGCCGTCGCGGTAACAGCGCTTGCAGGACGGCCCGGTGCTCGCGTTGTCTTGCGCGCAGGTTCAGACGGCGCGATCACCGAAACTACGTCACTATTTCGCATTGGTGCGGTGATTGATGTCAATGGCCTTACGGCGTTATTTGTCGCCGAAAGCATGACCGGTAATAGGCCCTACGCTGTAATTCCGTCAGCCTCAGGTTTCGAATCAATCGACCCGGAAACTCATGAGGTTTCACCCCTCGGTTCGGCGCCGGATCGTTGCGACTGTTCCCTCTGAACTCTCATCGATGAACATAGAAAATATTTCGATGCGTTCACAGCGAAATAAAAATCAGCAGGTGGCAGAATGAAAGCGTGATGGATCCAGTGAATCCCCCCGACCTAGCAACCATTTACAACTGGCCGCCAGGTCGATGGATGCGCGCGACAATGCTGCAGGCCCTCGACGGCGCCTACTACGGCCCAGACCACAGCAGCAAGAGTCTTTCAAGCAAGCAGGACACCGCAGTTCTCATTGAGGCGCGTCGACTCTGTGACGTTGTTCTGATTGGTGCTGAAACTATGCGCCAAGAACGCTACCGGCCAATGTCGGCTAAAACCGACTGGCAGCAAGCCCGAGCCGATGCCGGTTTAGCGGTCGCTCCGGTCGTTGTGATGCTCAGCGGCACTTTGGATCTGCCCTGGGAAGAAGACCTTTTCGGTCAATCAGCGCTGACCCCCATTGTTGTGACCGGTGGGAGCGCAAGTCCGCAAGCGCAGCAGCGAGCCGAGAAAGTTCAAGCAGAAGGTCGGGTCGAGATTATTGAACTGAGCGATCTGCCACGCAGCGTGTTGTCATTTCTGTGGGACCGCGGTTATGAGCGCATTGACTGCGAAGGTGGACCCGCGCTGCTCGCAGAAATCATGTCCGAAGTCGACGAACTCGACCTCACCATTGCACCCTATGTTGTAGGAACACACCCCGGGACATTGCCGGATCGTGAACCGGAATTGATCGCATGGAACCTGGACACCTGGTGGACCCACGAGAACTACGTGTTCACAAAGTATCTGCGTTCAAAGGACTGATAGATTTTTGGTGAGTGCGCCCGGAGGGACTCGAACCCCCAACCGACCGGATTCCGGATGGATGTATGTGGTGGTCTTTGGAAGGCAGTTTTCCTCGTGGAGAGACATCCATGGACACCAGGTGACACATTCAAATTGCTACATGAATTGCTACATTCCTAGAACACGCTCGATGGCATCTCCGGCTTCTTTTTGCAGCCGAGCTGTCACATGTGAGTACGTGTCTTCAGTGATGCGCGTGAAAGTGTGACCGAGTTGGACGGATACCACCTTCGTAGGTGCTCCTTCTTCCAGCATGATGGTTGCGAACCCGTGGCGAAGTGAGTGCGGAGTCGCTTGTGGGCAGACTTTTGCGCTAAGTGGATTGAAGTGCTTCCGGCGCAAGTTGTGAGCGTCCATCTTTGTTCCGATATCGGTCGTGATGACCCAGTCACCGTCAATGGACCACCATGTCGCTGCAAGGCGCTGCTTCGATTGGATTCGACGCCAGCGATTAAAGGGAAGGGAATCGCTCGAGTTCCGTTCCCAACTTGACCTGAAGCTGACCGAGTACGTGATCTAAAAGACGAAAACCGATGACGCGAAAAGGTTGAAAGAACTTGAACGGGAAAATTCTCGGTTGAAAAAGATTGTTGCTGATCAAGCCCTTGATATTGACATGTTGAAAGAAGTGAACCGGGGAAACTTCTAAGCCCGGCGGAACGCCGGGCAGCAACGCTACATCCAATTAAAGTCTTTGAGGTTTCCCAACGCCGGGCGTGTGCTGTTGTTGGGCAGCCGCGTTCAACTCAACGCAAACCCTTCGTTGTTCCTGGCGAGACTGAGCAGCTTCTACGTTCACGGTTGCGTGTTCTTGCGGCAGCGTACCCACGCTACGGTTACCGGCGTTTGTGCGTGCTGCTGGCGCGGGAGGGGTATCGGGTGAATCATAAGCGTGTGCAACGGCTTTGCCGGGATGAGGGCTTACGGGTAAGGAATACTAAACGTAAACGCGCGCGTCTGGGAAGATCAACCCATCCGGGTGATCGGGCGGTGGCAACCTATCTCCATCACGTGTGGTCTCTGGATTTTCAGTTCGATCAAACAACTGATGCGCGAGTGTTGAAACTGCTCAACATCACCGACGAGCTCACCAAGACCGCTCTAGCCATTGAAGTGGAGCGCTCTTTCACCAGTGATGACATGGTCCGTGTCCTTGAACGTTTAGTGACCATTCATGGAACACCAACCTGCATCAGGATGGACAACGGGACAGAAATGACCGCCCACGCGTTACGTGACTGGTGCCGATTCGCACGAACTGGAGCTGTCTTTATCGAACCAGGATCACCGTGGCAAAACGCGTACGTAGAATCTTTCAACGGGAAAATCCGCGACGAACTACTCGCCATCGAAGAATTCACCACCCTGCTTGAAGCAAAAATCATGACAGAAGATTTCCGTCAGCACTACAACCAGCAACGACCCCACTCAACCCTGAATTACCAAACCCCAGAAGAATTCACGCTAAACTGGCACCACAACAACCCCGGACTAAAAAAGAGCCTGGCTCACCAACCGGGGGCAGGTCGCTACCTAACCGCACTCTTCATCTAATATTGAGTATCCCTGAAGTCAACCGGACCACGGGAAAACGTGGGTAGCCCTGCACTTAATGAAATTGGCGGAGGTACGGCTGTGAATTTGGAATCACCGGGTTTCCTGAATTTGGGTGCGGACCTGGGTTCTGATATATCCCTCGTATCTATGGTGCTCCTAGGTGTCCTATTTACATTTGGTGTTGTTTTGGCCATTCGAGGTAAGTATCAAGTTCACAGGTATGTACAAACAATCGGTGTGTTAGTGAGCACCGTGCTGGTGTTTTATCTTATGGTCTTGCGATTTCTTGCACATCAAGATGGCGGCGATGACCCAGTTAGTGAATTCTTTAACATTCTGCTTTTTTCTCATATTTTTCTTGGGTCCGCAGCGGTGCTTCTCGGTCTCTTCATTGCCCTTTGCGCGGATCGCGTTCCAAAATTTTTACCATTTCAAAAATATAAAGCTACCATGAGAGTGTCCTACGCCCTTTACATGGCGGCGATATTTCTGGGCGTGTGGGTTTATGTGGCTATGCCCGATAGAGTCATGGGTTGAGAAACACCCGGCACCAATGGCGATCTCAGCATTTCTACGGCTCCGGCTCCTCACCTCCATCGCCATCATCGAGCGCACCAACCCCAGCGCGCAACAAAACGCACCGACTCACCAAGAGCGGCAAGGGGGACTGCCCCGAGTTCGGTTGACAGGTTCGTTTTCTTTTCTTAGGCCGCGGTTGCGGCCAGTTCTTGGATTCTTTCAAATTCGATGGGTGTGAGTTTGCCCAGGGCTGCTTTGCGTCTGCGCCGGTGGTAGGTAGCTTCGATCCAATACACGATTGCTAGTCGCAGATCTTCGCGGGTTTCCCACCGTTGCCTGTTCAACACGTTCTTTTGCAGGAGCGCGAAAAAGGATTCCATTGCAGCATTATCACCGGCTGCCCCGACGCGTCCCATGGAACCACGGAGCCCGTTTTTGGTGAGTTCGCTGGTGAAATCCTTACTTCGAAATTGGCTGCCCCGATCGGAATGAACAATCGTGTTTACGGGTTCACGTGCGTTCACTGCGTGGCGTAGAGCATTCACCGCGAGGGATGATTTCATGCGTGCATCGATGGAATATCCCACGATACGCCTGGATGAACAGTCCATGATCGCGCACCAGTAAAGCTTCCCAGAACTCAAGTTGTCGCATGTTCAGTGATGTCCAGCAACCATTTCTCATTCACGCGTTTAGCCGTGAAATCACGCTTAAGTAAATCATCATGCACAGCTGGACCAGGTGTTTTCCCTGAGCTGCGTTTAGGCCTAATGATGCTGGAATACAACATGTTTTCCCGGCATAATCGATGCACCCGATTCTCACCCATCACGACGTGAGCCTCTTTTAGTTCATCGGTGATCAGACGGTAACCGAAGGTGGAATCTTTCTTACGGATTGACCGGATCTCGTTGATCACGTGCGCATCACTCCAATCCCGGTCACACACCGGGCCCGCCCGCCAGGTGTAATACCCCTGGCGGGAAAAACACTCTGCTCACCAACACGGCAGGACAGTGTCACCGGGATCCCCTCAAGCGCTAACTCGCGCACGAGAGGGAACATCATTTTGGGTTAACGCCCCGTCCCAGATACACGCACCTATCGGCGGAGAACTTCATTCTCCATCTCCAACAAGCGAATACGTTTATTCGCTTCCCGCAGCTCCGCAGACTCCATCACGGCCGTTGCAGGTTTGAGGCCATCTTCGATATCAGCTTTGGCAAGCCAAGCGCTGCGATCACGGCATCAGAAATACCAAAATCCTTCGCAATCTGGGCAATAGGGGTTTCATTTCTCCGCGCGATCGCGGGCAACATCACGACGGAACTCTTCCGGATAAGCACGAGGCATAACAGACATCCTTCCAGCAGCGCCAAACGCTACAGATTGATGTCAACCAAACCAGGGGCACTCCCTGATGGTTGCGAACTCGTGGCGTAGTGAGTGCGGAGTCGCTTGTGGGCAGACTTTTGCGCTAAGTGGATTGAAGTGTTTCCGGCGCAAGTTGTGAGCGTCCATCTTTGTTCCGATATCGGTCGTGATGACCCAGTCACCGTCAATGGACCACCATGTCGCTGCAAGGCGCTGCTTCGATTGGATTCGACGCCAGCGATTAAAGGGAAGGGAATCGCTCGAGTTCCGTTCCCAACTTGACCTGAAGCTGACCGAGTACGTGATCTAAAAGACGAAAACCGATGACCCGTACGTCAAGGTGCTCTCGGTTTTCTCACGGTGACCATCGCAATGGGCGCTGCCCGATCGCTATCAGAGATCCGTATCGTGTCTACCTCTTAGAGGTCCCTGCTTCCCCCTTAGGGGGTGTCACCCGCGGCGTAATCTTTTTTTCTTTTCAAACCTTTTTCCCCGAAAGATTTTCTTAGTGCAGAAATGGTGGCGGCTGGGCGTTAGGTGGCTTCGATGTACGTGGTGAGGTAGGTGCGCGCGTTCATGATTGCAGGCCGATCAAGGGTGAGTGTGAGGAAGTGTTTATCGCCGCTGATCAGGATGTCAACGTCAGCGGCTATGGCTGCATCTAAAATGGGTTGGTCATCCGGGTCAGTTATCAGTGCCCCGCTTCCCCGTGGTTCTGCAATCTCATAATCAATACTGGAGAGCAACGTTTCCAATGCAGGGACAAGATCAGGGCGTTTACGTGCGGTGACTTCTCCTAACTCGGTAATAATCCATTGGGTTAGAATCAGGCTTTCATGGGTAAGAACGTGGGCGAAAACGTGGGCCGGTATTGATTCTGGAAACAAGATGGCCGAGAGAATCACGTTCGTATCAACCAAGACACGCCTCACGAAGTGGCGCGCTCGGCCCGTAACGCAGTAACAAGGTCTGCGACATCGTCGTCGTTGTGGACACCGAATTCAGGCGCTGCGCCAATAAATGCTATTTGCGCGCTACCTAAGGCTGCTAGCGCTGATTGGGTGGGGTCCGCCGCGTTTACCACTACGATCTCGCCATTACTTTTTTCGATGAACAGCAGTTTGTCTCCTGGCGCGAGGTGAAGGTGGCGGCGCACCTCAACGGGGACAGTTACCTGTCCATTGGCAGAAACCTTCGCCAAATTCATCACACACCCCATTCTTTAGATCTCAAGAATACTTGATACTGAGTGTACCGGGTTGGAAGCTGAGCGCACCCAACGGGGAGTAACCATGAATCCTCATAACCTTCCCTTTTCCAGCCGTGGGTATGACCCACCCCGCCTTTTTCTTTTGAAGCTTTTTCCCCGAAAGATTTTTTGCTGCGCGAGGGCGATGTACCGGTGAGCGTCTTGAGTTGGCTTGCACCGTGTCGCTTAATGGGCGTTGGTCTATCTCGGCCCGCACCCATCGAGAACACCCTGACTAGGGCTAGTCAGCTTTTCCACCCCTCAAGTTATCACCTATTTTCACGGTGTATGAGTGGTTCCGATCCACATTTGAGTGTTCTTGCTTGTCAGGACGTGTTATACAGTGAGAGCGTGGAAGAGGAAGATGAGATCTCAGCGGCTGAGAAGCCGTCCGCGACGGAAAGGCCACCGCCTTTTAGCGGGAATAAGTTCGTTTGGGTCGCAGGAGACATAACCGTAATCAAGGCTCCTCAGGAGTAAGTCGATTCGAGTTATGGCTACCTCGTAGCTTCACACAACCGCCGACGCGGCCTAATAGTTACCAACCCCACGTGTCAGTCAAACCGGGGGTACTCCCGACTCTTACACACGAGAGATCCATCCGCTGGATTATGTGAATACCAGAGCTGTTTCTTCAATTTGCTACATGGAACTGCCACACAATAGTTTTATCGCCGCGGGAGATGCCTATTCTCCTCACACAAGTGCGCCCGGAGGGACTCGAACCCCCAACCGACCGGGTAGAAACCGGTAACTCTATCCATTGAGCTACGAGCGCATGCCCTATCGGGCTGTGTATTTCAGGACCAGTATTGCATTACTGTGATCGACGCGTCGGCCGGCTTAGTTCTGGATTCCACTGCTTTGGTTATTTGGCACGTGATCGCTGACGCCAGGTGGTGAAGGCCCCGGTGGCCCACAAAGCCCAAATAACGAGGAGCGGCTGGAAGAGTAAGCGCATCAGCCGTGCTGAATCGGAATCAAGTCCGAATGCATCCCGTCCTTCAAAATATTGCCACAGGTTTCCGGGGAAAATTACGAGGAAGAATCCTGCGGTTACCCATCCAATTAGCGGAAGAAACCTTCTAGGGGAGAAAATAATGGCACTGCCCAGTGCAAGTTCAACAACACCTGAGACAAGGACAACCAACTCTGGTGCTGGCATCCAGGGTGGTACCTGGGCGAGAAATTCGTTTGCCGAGAAAAAGTGCCCGAACGAGGCAAAAATAAGAAATAGGCCGAGCAGGTAACGACCAATCTTGGTGAACACGGGCTTAGTCTTGCAAGGACTGACTTACAAGGACGATGCACCCGGTATCAAATGGCTTGCCAGGGGTTTCCACATACGCCTTGATCGCTGTCACGCGTCCACAATTCAATTGTGGGGGTGTTCTTAGCATGAATCTTGGTCGATCCTTTCCAGTAAGCGCACTGATGAAAGTGCCACAAGGAAAGTCGAGGTAAGTGATGAACGACATAACTCTGGAAGTTGTGGGAAATTTAGTCAACGACGTTGAATTGCGTTTTACGCCGTCAGGTGAGGCTGTTGCTTCATTCCGGGTTGCGAGCACCACTCGTCGATTTGACCGGGCTAATGAGCGGTGGATTGATGGTGATACTCACTATTTCACGGTGAGCTGTTGGAGGCAAATGGCCCATAATGTGGCAGCAAGTTTGATGAAGGGTATGCCGGTCGTTGTGACAGGCCGCATGCGCAGTCGTGAACACGAGAAGGTGTGTGGTGATCACACTCACATGATGCGTTATGTAGACATTGAGGCAATTGCTGTTGGCGCTGACTTGGCTCGTGGTACTTCAGTATTCACCAAGACCCGCAAGGACTCGGTGGTGGAGAGTGAGCGTCGCATGTTGGCTGATGCACTAGGCCAAGACACTGTCGACTATCTCGACCGGATCGGGACCGATAGCGACTCGGAAGAACGCGCTATTCAAAGCATTGATGAAAGCATTGATGAAAGCATTGACATCGAAACCGGAGAAATAATCGGCGTTGGGTGATGAATCCGGGGCATCGGGGCCGCACTAGGCTCCGATGCCATGGCCGAATTCATTTATACCTTGCAAAAAGCGCGTAAAGCCCATGGCGACAAAGTCGTCTTGGACAACGTAACACTCTCATTTATACCCGGTGCAAAAATTGGTGTGGTTGGGCCCAACGGCTCCGGTAAATCAAGTCTTTTGAAGATCATGGCGGGAATCGACGACGTATCCAATGGAGAAGCCAAACTCCATGATGGCTTTACCGTTGGCATTTTGATGCAAGAACCCAACCTTGATGAAAGCAAGTCGGTCCTGGAAAACGTCCAAGAAGGTGTCGCCGAGACTAAAGGCATGGTAGATCGTTTTAATCAGATCTCTGTTGAACTTGCCGAACCCGACGCCGATTACGACGTCCTCTTGACCGAGATGGGAAAATTACAAGAAGAGATCGACCACCGCAACGCTTGGGATCTCGATAACCAGCTTGAGCAGGCAATGGATGCTCTGCGATGCCCACCCGCCGATTCTGAGATTTCAGTGCTATCCGGTGGTGAGAAGCGCCGGGTTGCACTTTGTAAATTGCTGTTGCAGCAGCCAGACCTACTTTTGCTCGACGAACCAACTAACCACCTTGATGCCGAGAGTGTCCAGTGGCTTGAGCAACATTTGGAAAAATATCCTGGCACCGTTATTGCCATCACCCACGATAGGTACTTCCTCGACAACGTCGCGCAATGGATTTTGGAATTGGATCGCGGCCGCGCCTACCCGTATGAAGGTAACTACTCAACCTATTTGGAGACGAAGTCTGCTCGCCTCAAGGTTGAAGGCCAAAAAGACATGAAGTTGCAACGGCGTCTCACCGAAGAACTCGAGTGGGTCCGATCAAATGCGACAGCGCGTCAAACGAAATCGCGTGCTCGCTTGGATCGCTACGAGGAGATGGCGTCGGAGGCTGAGAAGACCCGCAAGTTCGACATGGAGGAAATTCAAATCCCACCGGGTCCACGTCTTGGGTCGGTTGTCGTGGAAACGAAAGGTTTGACCAAAGGCTTTGACGACCGAATGCTGATTGACAATCTTTCCTTCACATTGCCGCGTAACGGCATTGTCGGCGTGATTGGGCCCAACGGTGTCGGTAAAACCACATTGTTCAACATGATCGTCGCGGCAGCCGAGGGTGACTCTTCCAATAAAGACGCACTACCAACTTCCGGAGATCTCAAAATCGGTGAGACGGTGAAGTTGTCCTACGTTGACCAGAGCCGTTCAGGTCTAGACCCTGACAAGAATGTTTGGGAAGTGGTCTCAGATGGCTTGGACTGGATCAAAGTTGGAAATGTCGAAATGCCCTCGCGTGCCTACGTCTCGGTATTTGGTTTCAAAGGCCCAGACCAGCAGAAGCAGGCGAAGGTGCTTTCCGGTGGCGAGCGAAACCGTCTGAACTTAGCCCTAACCCTAAAAATGGGTGGTAACCTACTGCTGCTTGACGAACCAACGAATGATCTTGACGTGGAAACACTTGGCTCACTGGAAAAGGCGCTACTCGATTTTCCAGGTTGTGCGGTGATCACTTCCCATGATCGTTGGTTCCTCGATAGAATCGCAACACACATTCTCGCCTACGAGGGTGACTCGCAATGGTTCTGGTACGAAGGAAACTTTGAAGGGTACGAAAAGAACAAAGTTGAGCGTTTGGGTGAAGAAGCTGCCAGGCCAACCCGAGCCACATACCGCAAACTGACCCGCGACTAAAGGAACTTATGACCGTTCTCATTACCCAGGTGCATCGACGCTTTAGCGACCTCGACCCACTTGGTCACGTCAACAACGTCGTATTTCTGGACTACCTCCAAGAAGCACGAATACGGGCGTTCCTGCAAATTAATTACACTGAATTTTTTGAAATCAGCCAAGTAATGGTTCACCAGTCAATAGATTTTCGTCGGCCGATTATGTATTCGACGGAGCCTTTAACTATTGAAACCTGGGTGAGTTCTGTTGGCAATACGTCATACCGCATGCAGTATCGAATGTTAAGTGAAACCGGTGAGCTTGCCGCAGAAGCGGAAAGTGTCATGGTGTGCTTTGATAAAGATAAGGCTGTACCCATTCCCGACACATTACGAAGTGCTCTTCAGAGCATTCTTGAATTGGAGTAATCCGTGCAGGTGACACTTGGTTCAAGCGAAATGCGCACTCTTATTTCGATTCTTGAAAAGCAAATTGAGTGGAATTCCAATATTTCTGTTCGGGTAGTGACTTCTCCGAGTGCGGTGGCCTTTTATGCTGCGATTCCATTAAGCCTTCACGTATTCATTGCCATGCCGGCAAAAATGGGTGCGGGAACTCCATGTGATTTAATCACGACAGGCCGTGATGTTGTGGCGTTGCTTTCTAATTCATCGGGGTCAATTGATCTTGACATACTTGAGCCACTCGCCGGAGTTGAGGGAGTTTCCCTCTCGGATTTGCCACCTTCAACGGGCTGGCAGATACCGATTCACGCGGTTGCCAGTGATGTCATTCCCGTTGTCAACGAGGCGGTCAACGAGTTTGACCGTCGTTGCATTGGGCTGGGCGAACGCGGAAAATCAGACTTAGCCGAAGAGATTTGGAACCGTCCGGGTTGGGGCGGACTACCAGTGAAGGTGCTGTACGCGGCCCAACGATTGAATCTGATCTGGGATGAGCCCATCAGGATTTCGGCGGCAACGTGTGGTCCTTGGAAGAGACTCAGTACCCCTCGGGGTCAGGTTTTTCTGCACGCAACCGGGCCAGCCGCCCGAACTAGGATGCGCTTAGTGGGTTCCTGAGAGATTACGTTAGCCACGCAACCAGATGCACGTCTCGGCCCCAATCACCAGATGTTCGCCATCCCCGGAGTCCACAACTGCAACTTCAGGCCCGGATGCGGCTAAAACCTCAACCCCGAAGCCTTGAGGGACTTTCCACATGCCGCCTTCGGTGTTCACGAGACAGGTGAGCGGATGGGTCGGGTGCGGTCGGCGGTAAGCCAGGATTGCATCATTGGGCGTTGAAAACTCATTCATGCGCCATTGAAGTTCACCGTCACCGGTGGCGGGTTCTTTCCGTCTCTTCGCGAGCGCATCTCGGTAAAAGTTCAAAGTGGTATCGCCTGATTCTTGAGCTTGAACACTCAAGTGCTCCCACGCGTCAGGTTGGGGGAGCCACGAGTTCTCACCCGAACCGAAACCGTAGGAGGGAATGTCGCCGGACCACGGAATGGGAACTCGGCAACCATCTCGTCCGATTTCCTTACCCTGTGTCCGAAACCACACGGGGTCTTGCCGTGCCTCACCTGGAAGATCGAGCACTTCAGGTAACCCAAGCTCTTCGCCTTGATACAGGTAGATGGAACCGGGAAGACCAAGTGTGAAAAGTGTGGCAGCACGAGCCCGGGCTAGCCCACGATCGGCATTATGCGGTGTTGGCATCACGGTTGGGTTCTCACTTTGACCGGGTGCGAAACGAGTGGCATGTCGAACAACGTCGTGATTGGAAAGCACCCAGGTAGCTGGAGCGCCAACTTTTTTGTGGTTGCTCAGAGTTGAATCAACCGACTTTCTGAGCTTCACAGCATCAAAGCCGGCCCGCAGATAGTCAAAGTTAAACGAGGTATGTAACTCGTCGGGGCGTTGATAGAGAGCAAGCCGCTCGGGTGAGGGCGCCGAGGTTTCTCCGCAAAAAATCCGGGGCGGGTTGTAGCCGTCTGCAATCTTGCGCCAACTGCGGTAAATCTCGTGTACCCCATCCTGATCCCAGAACGGGGTCAAGATCGGCTCACCGAGTAGTTCCTGTTTGGGAATTGAGTCGTAGTCGATATCGGGGAAACTTTGATCCTTGATGAGACCGTGGGCAACATCGATGCGGAAACCATCGACTCCTAGATCAAACCAAAATTTCAAAATGTCTTCGAACTCGGTGCGGACCTCGGGGTTCTCCCAGTTCACGTCGGGTTGGGACGAGTCAAAAATGTGGAGATACCAGTACTTAGTTGCCTTTCCATCGGCCAAAATCAGTGGCGACCAGGCGCTCCCGTGAAAAACGCTTTGCCAGTTAGTGGGGGGTAAATCGTATTCGCTGCCCTTACCTTCCCGGATGACATACCGGTCCCACGCTGATGAACCAGGATCGGAATGGAGTACCTCCTGGAACCACGCGTGGGCACTGCTGGTGTGGTTGGGCACTATGTCCATAAAGATTCTCATCCCTTTGGCATGTGCAGCATGGATCAAGGCTTCGACGTCAGCGATCTCGCCTAGACGAGGGTCGACCAGTCGGTAATCGGTGACGTCGTATCCACCATCAAGCAAGGGTGAGTCATAAAAGGGTGAGATCCAGATCGCGTCAACACCTAAGTTATCCAGGTAGTCAACTCGATTGAGAATGCCCGGGATATCGCCTAGACCATCGCCATCACTGTCTGCAAATGAGCGTGGATATACCTGGTAAATGACGGCATCTCGCCACCATTCATTTTTTCCACTCGGCACGATTACGCCTCCGTTAAAGGTATTGATTCCTGGCTTGCGGGGGTTTCGTCAGGAACATTTTGCATGCCGTAGGCGGCTGCAACCAGATACTTCCACAACTCTGACTCCAATTGTGCATCCATACTTTGATCTGAAATGGCTGCGGCCATAATTGAAAGCCAACGGTCGCGGGCATCGCCATCAATCTGGAACCCAATATGTCTCATGCGCAACCTAGGGTGCCCGCGCTCCTCACTGTAAGTTTCTGGTCCTCCCCAATATTGTTCCAAGAATGATCGCAGTCGCCACTCGGCGCCTTCGTAGTCGTCGCTCGGGTACATGGCACTAAGAATGGGGTCGTTGGGAACCCGTCGATAGAAATTATGAACGAGGCTGCTGAAAAACTCATGTCCGCCAAAGCGTTCATAAGGGGTCAATTCGGATTGAGTCACTGGGTTCCTTGTCCTTCAACGATCTTCATTTGGTCGAGTGGAATATGAAGCCCCGCATTGTCTAAGGCACCCTTGATGCGTTCTCGCAGTAGTCGAGCAGCGACGAATTGCTGATCCGGTACCACTTTGACCATCACGCGGACCACGATTGCGTCACCGCGTGCCTCCTCTAGTCCTGCGTATACGGGTGGGTCCATAAAAACTTTGTTAAAGCTGGCATCGAGGGCAATCAGCTTTCCTTCAGTGTCAATCACCTCGCGCACCTTGGCCAAATCTGCGTTGTAATCGAGGGCGAGATCAACAACGGCATACGTCCAACCTTGGCTTTGGTTGGCGATGTAGGTGATCGTGCCATTGCGCACGTACCAAACGACACCAAAGAAGTCCCGGATTCTGGTGTAGCGCAGGGCAACTTCTTCAACGGTCCCTAAAACCACACCGCAGTCAACGACATCTCCGATACCGAGTTGGTCTTCAAGCGTCATTGAGATCCCGGCTAAATAGTCAGCGACCAGAGTTTGAGCACCGAAACCAATAACCACTCCCAGAACCCCCGCGCTAGCTAGCAACGGTCCTACATTCAAGCCGAGTTCGGTCATGATCATCATGCTGGCTACTGACCAGATGATAATCGCAGCGGCGCTGTGGGCTAGTGATCCAAGGGCGTTAGCGCGCTGCGAGACCCGATTCTCCAGAAGTTGTTCAGAGACGTGCTCAGTATTGGTCGAATTCCTTAGGTTAGTTAAATCGAGTGCTTCCGCTTTATTTGTCGCTCTTGTCACCACACGACGAATTGTCACCGTGAAAAACTTTGAAGCGATGAAAGCAATAACGACTATCAGTGCAATGCGAATCGGGATATCCCACGGTCCAGCGCGAAATGAGTCGAACCACTCTGCAATTGCATCCCAATTCATATAGATAGCCCCTTAGTGATCTAATCCAGTCCAGTGCGACATAAACGCTAACGTATCTGCGCTCTCCTCGATGGATTTGTTAAGTGAGCGAGCACCGTGGCCAACATTTCCTTCGGTGCGAACCAAGATTGGTCGATGACCACTTGTTGCGGCTTGAACTGCCGCGGCCATTTTGCGTCCGTGCATTGGGTCAGTTCGAGTGTCGTTGTCAAAAATTGCAAACATGGTAGCCGGATAGTCTGCCCCTTTTGTCACCCTGTGATACGGGGAGTAGCCATACAACCAGTCGAATTGCTTGGCATCGGTTGGGTCCCCATATTCGACAGTCCAAGTTGGCCCTAGTTCACTTTCAACGTAACGAATCATGTCAAGAAGTGGCGCCACGCAAACGACCGCGTTGAAAAGATCCGGGCGTTGGGTCATCGCCGCACCGACAAGTAGTCCGCCATTGGAACCGCCATAAATTCCGAGTTGTTCACTTGTGGTCCAGCCGTTACCGATCAAGTATTCCGCCGCCGAGTGGAAGTCGTCGAAGACGTTTTGCTTATTGGCCAGCATGCCAGCGCGGTGCCACTCTTCACCTTCTTCACCACCACCCCGAAGATTTGCAATTGCCCACACACCACCAGATTCAACCCAGGCAAGAATCGCCGCGCTGTAGCCCGGTTGAAGTGGGATACCAAAGCCTCCGTATCCATAAAGAATTGTTGGGCGAGGCTCGTCAGGTTTCCCGGTGGGCGAAATGATGAACATGCGAATTGTCGTTCCATCAAGGGATGGATAAGTAATCAGTTCTGAGTGCACCTCGGGTGCTTGAACTGCACCGGGAGGAGTTGCGTAAAGAGTGAGTTCTTTAGAGCGAGCATCAAATTCGTAAACAGTTGGAACGCTCGTGTGGTCCGTGTAGACAATCCAGGTGATTGGGCCACCGTCAATGTGTTCAACGGGCCCGCCGATTGTTCCTGCTCCGGGTAACTCGACGCTGTGAAGAACGGCACCATTTGTTGCGGCGTGCATTGCCATTTCAGCAACACCGTGACTGGTTTGCACGACGAGTAGTTGATCTTGATCCAGACCCTCGCCATCGAGAAGGGTCACGGACTCTAAAACCGCGTCTCGTGGTTCGGGGATCAGCGTCTTCCAAGAATTAGGATCCCAGGCACCCGGTGCCGTGACAAGTACCGTTCCCCGAGGTGCATCCTTGTCGGTAAAAATATATGCGCGACCATCTCTTCCGAAGGTAATTGATGTTTGCGCATCGACATCTCCCTGAATGAGTTCAAATGAGGGACTCGACGGTTCACTCGTTGTGAGATCTGCAATCCACAAATCATTACGCGGTTCCGTCCCTTCACTCGATGACACTTCGAGCCAGTGTCCATCTCGCGAGACCGATACTCCGTAATAGTTGGTCATATTCATTCCCGCACCGAAGACGAGCACATCAGTTTGTGGATCCGCACCCAGCGTATGCAAATAAACTCGGCGGTGAAAATGGCGCTCGCTTTCGGGCAGCAGATCGGGCGCTATCCGGCGGACATAGTAAAAAGCCGATCCGCCTTTGAGCCAAGCAATTGGTGAATATCGGCAACGATCGATCGGCCCCTCAATTGTTTCACCGGTCTTCACGTTCATCACATAGACATCAGATTCTTCATTTCCACCCTGTGAAATTTGGTAGGCGAGCAGATCGCCTTCTTTTGACGGCTGCCAACTGTCCAGGGTGGTGTGGCCTTCCGGGTCCATCGCCATCGGATCGATCAGAACCCGAGCGCTTTGGGGATTTGTGTGCGAATCGTTGGTGTCGCGGACATAAAGAATCGCGAACTGTTGACCCGGTTCTCGTTTAGTGAAAAAAGTGCGTTCCCCGCGAATATAGGGTGGGGAGATTGCGCCAGATCCGAGCAATTCGCCTACCCGATCCACAAAAAATTTCCGAGAAGTCCATGAATTTCGCTCGGTGTCCATTAGTTGCGCTTGTGCCTGTAACCATTCGGTGGTCCGGGCGTCGTTTGGATCCTCCAAATATCGATATGGATCAAAGACGCTTGTCCCGTGGAAGTCGTCAACTATTCCGCTGTCGGGAGGTTGTGGGTAGTTAATGGGGGCGTTAGGCCGCGCGATCGTCATGACACCACCGTAAGGGATTTCAACTTTGGCGCGCATTAGGCTAGGAAAGTGAGTGCATTTCAGGCAGTTATGATCTTTCTCGGAATCCCTATTGCCCTCGCGATTGTTGTGGTGCTTGCCGTCGCGGCCCCTTCGTGGACCCGCAGCAGTCGAGGCAAGGCCACCGACGAATTCGATTCAGCATCAGGGTCAGCATCTATCTTCATTTCAAGTGATCCAGCCGCGCCCAACCCCTCGATTTTGCCCCCGGAAATATCTGCCCAAGCATCCTCTCTCGTGGGAGGTGGGTCACATGCATCTTGGTAATACCGCCCGCCGAGACCTGACTCGTGCGGTGAAATTGGCCCGCGAGATTTCAGGACTGGCATTTGGTGTCTACATCGGCGAACTGGCCCAAGGACGCGAAAGCGCGGTCGCACGGCACGCGCAACTCCCGGCAGCCGAGTCCGCTGTTTTAGTTGCGGTAGATCCCTATGCCCGGACAATTGACATTATTACCGGAAAAGAAGCCCACATTTTCCTCGATGACCGCCCATGTGAATTTGCCACCTTGGCATTTGTTTCCTGCGCCAGTGCCGGAGACATCGTCGGCGGGGTGCGTGAAGCCCTCCTCGTGATGGCCGAACATGCACGGGCTCCCAAGGTGTACAACCTCGAAGAACCCTTCTAAGCATCCTTTGCTTGAGCGCGTACCCATTCCGCTTTGCTCAAGCATCCTTTGCTTGAGCGCGTACCCATTCCGCTTTGCTCAAGCATCCTTTGCTTGAGCGCGTACCCATTCCGCTCAGCTCAAGCATCCTTTGCTTGAGCGCGCAACGCCCGCTCGGCGCCGTCACGACCCTCAGTGACGAGTCGAATCAGTGTCGGCATGGTGCTGTTGGCAAGAAATGCATTCGTTTTCGTTATTAACTCGGGCGAGGTCGCATAGACCGGATACATGCCGGCAGTGATGTCTTGGGCCATTTCCATTGTCTGTTCTTCCCACACGTCAGGGAGTTCAGCAAAGTAACGATCAACGAATGCTTCCATGAGATCGCGGTGGTCGGGGTCTTGGAATCCACCGATGGTTGCTTCGATGATCGTGTTGGGAAGGTTGTTGTTATGCATGACAGCATCCCAAGCGGCTTCTTTGGCATTCATGGTTGGCCGTGAAGCAAGAGCCAAAGTTGCCTGACGCTTACCGGTTGCGGTGTTGTCCACCTCAAGTTCGGCATCAATCTCTACGTCACCTCGAATCCCGCTACCGACCAATGTTCGTAGAAGTGTCCAGCGGAGATCCGTATCAATTTTGAGTCCATCCCACGTGATCGTCGCATCCAGGAGTCCCGCGACAGTTTCTAACTGAGCGTTTGTCGTGGCGTTACCAACGAAGACGCGAGCGAATGCAAGTTGATGATCACTGCCTGCCCCAGCTTCAGTTGCAAACTTCTCGCAAGCTTGTGCAAGACGAAGTCGGTATTCGTCGCGGTGGGCGGGGGCAGCGAACTGGTCAATTGCCATGGACAGTTGACGTAAAACACCGCTGGTGACACCAACATCACTTTCACGTTCAATGCCTGCGAGAACTAGTTCAAGGAATTCTCCGGTGCTCGCTTCGGCATCGCGCGTCATATCCCATGCGGCGCTCCAAATTACAGCCCGAGCCAGCGAGTCGGAGATGTCGCCAAGGTGCGCGGTTGCGGTTTTCCAAGATTTGTCATCAAGTCGAACCTTGGCAAAGGTCAGATCGCCGTCGTTGACAAGTAGCAGGTCGGGTTGCTTTTTGCCCACTAGCCGAGTGATCTGCGTCTGCGCGCCGGTAACGTCAACGGCAATGAACTCGCGTTGAACCAGTCCAGCATCGGTGAGGTCATATAGGCCCAATCCAACACGGTGAGAGCGCAATGTTGGTGCAACACCGATTGGTGAAGTGGGAGGTTCCTGCTCGATAATAACGCTCTCATAGTTGCCCTCGGGGTCAACCGTGACCAACGGTCGCAGCAAGTTCACACCACTTGTTTGCAGCCACTCGCGGGTCCATTCGGAAAGATCGCGACCACTTGTTGCTTCCAGTTCGGTGAGAAGATCGCTCAGTTGGGTGTTGCCCCACGCGTGCTTGTTGAAGTAGACGCCGATCCCGGCCATGAACTCAGGTTCGCCCACCCATGCGACCAGCTGGCGCAGGGCGGAAGCGCCCTTTGCGTAGGTGATTCCATCAAAGTTAACTCGAACCGCGTCCAGGTCGACCATGTCCGCCGCGATCGGGTGGGTTGAGGGAAGTTGATCCTGGCGATAAGCCCAGGCCTTGCGAAGGTTCGCGAAAGTTGTCCAAGCGTCGTTGTAACGGGTTGCGTGCACGTTTGCGTGATGGGCTGCCCACTCGGCGAATGATTCATTAAGCCACAGGTCATCCCACCAGGTCATAGTGACCAAGTTGCCAAACCACATGTGGGCCAATTCGTGCAAGATTGTGTTAGCCCGCTGTTCATAGGCAGCAACCGTGACGCGACTACGAAAAATAAGATCTTCTAAGAAGGTAACGCAACCGGCATTTTCCATTGCGCCCGCATTGAACTCGGGGACGAAAAGTTGATCGTATTTAGCAAATGGGTAGCCAACCTTGAATTGGTCTTCAAAGAATGTGAAACCTTGTTTGGTGACTTCGAAAATTTCGTGAGGGTCGAGGAATTCCGAGAGTGACTGACGGCAATAAATACCCAACGGGTATGTGCCGTACGGACCGACGTACTCGTCGCTCACTTCAAAGTAAGGACCGGCAACGAGCGCGGTGATGTAGGTGGAAATCGTTGGGGTGGGTTCGAATTCCCATGTTTTGGTGTCGTTGTCGTTGTCGGTGACCTGTGCCATGGGTGAGTTGCTAATTACTTTCCAGTTACCGGGTGCGGTCGCGGTCAACGTGAAAGTCGCTTTGAGGTCGGGTTGTTCAAAGCAGGCATACATGCGGCGTGCATCGGCTGACTCGAATTGGGTGTAGAGGTAGGTCTCGTTGTCGACCGGGTCAACGAACCGATGCAGACCCTCACCGGTGTTCATGTATTTGCCTTGGGCAACGACGACGAGCGTGTTGGTAACTTCCAAGTTCGGAAGCAGGATGCGCGCGCCTTGAACAACTTCGGCGACCGGAAGTTCGATCCCGTTGAGGGTCACTGACTCAACTTTTGGAGCAATGAGGTCAATCCAGGTGTGGGCGCCGGGTGTCGTGCACGCGAAGAGCGCGGTGGTGGTGGTTGCGAACGTTGGTCCACTTGACGTTAAGTCAAGGACCACTTCATAAGAAGTCGTTGAAATCAGGTCCGAGCGCTCACTTGCCTCGGCGCGGGTAATGTTTTCAGAGCGGGAGCCGGTTGCCTCAGTGATGGTCATGGAGGGATCCTTTCATGTAACACGGGAATTAGTCGGTCAGGTGGCACTGCCGAGACTCGTGGATGGTGGAAGGATGAAGGTATGCCAACCGAAGTTGAATTCTGGTTTGACCCCATGTGTCCGTGGGCGTGGATTACCTCGCGCTGGGTCCACGGAGTATCTGGTGTCCGGGAGCTTGATGTCACTTGGAGTGTTATGTCCCTCGCCGTTCTCAATGAGGGCAATGACATACCGCCAGAATATGCCGAGGCCATGGCAGCAGCCTGGAAACCAGTTCGGGTATGTATTGCCGCTGAAGCAGAGTTTGGCAAATCTGTTCTCGGTCCGCTGTACACCGCTTTGGGAACGCGAATTCACGTTCGGGGTCGCAAGGATTACGACTCGATAATCGCCGAATCTCTGGTTGACGTCGGACTGCCCGAGGCCCTTGCCGCAGCCGCAGACTCAGAAAGTTTTGACGTGCAATTGCGAGCCAGTCACCAGCGGGGCATCTCCCTGGTTGGTGCTGAAGTGGGAACACCGGTGATCGCAGTCCCTGGGGCCGATGGTGAGCCCGTTGCATTTTTCGGCCCGGTCATTACACCCATGCCGATCGGGGACGACGCCGTGAGACTGTGGGATGGCGCGCTATTGGTGGCGTCGGTTCCGGGCTTCTATGAACTCAAGCGCACAAGAACAGTGGAGCCCTCGTTTGACTAAAAACCGAAATGACACGTCCGCGGTCTGTATTTTTGATGCAGAATGCGGGATTTGCCAATCCTCGGTTCGGCTCGCGCGTCACCTTCGTGCTCGCAATCAATTTGTTGCCTCCCAGGAATTTGATTTCGCAGATGCTCCGGCTGACCTGACCCCTGAGCGTTGTCAGTCCGAAGTTGTCTTTATTGGAACAGACGGAACGGTCTTTGGTGGAGCGGCTGCCGTAGCGCAAATTCTGCGCACGAGTCGAATTGCCCCGGTGGGAGCAATCTTGGACTCGCGACTTGTGCTGCCCGTCGCTCAAATTGTTTATTCGTGGGTTGCCCGAAACCGAAGCCGTTTGCCACAAGCATGTGGAGTCAACGCATCACCCGATGCACATAAGGAATACTGATTCGTATGAGTGATCTTCGTATGAGTGATCTGCAAGAAGAAGTCAGCAGGCAGCCTTGGCGCGGTTTTGCCAGCGACAATTACGCCGGTGTTCACCCGCAAATCCTTGCGGCGCTCACGCGAGTTAATTCGGGTCACCAGGTCGCTTACGGCGACGATTCGATTACCGCTGAACTTGATGAACGCATGGCCACGCTTTTCGGTCGTCCGGTTGGGATTTATCCGGTGTTTAACGGAACCGGTGCCAATATCGTTGCGTTGTCGTCGATCATGAATCAGTGGGAAGCGGTTGTCTGCACGAACACGTCTCACCTTCACATGGATGAAGGCGGCGCACCAGAAAAAGTTGCTGGGATCAAACTGTGGACGGTTCCAGGTGTGAACGGAAAGCTGACCCCTGACTTGATTCCTTCGGCGGCACAGAATTTCGGGTCGGTGCACTACGCCCAAGCAGGTGCCGTTTCTATTGCCCAGTCCACCGAGATGGGGACGGTATACACGGTCGAGGAAGTCACGGCAATCAGCGAGTGCGCCCACGAGCTCGGCCTTCGAGTTCACATGGACGGCGCGCGGATTGCCAATGCCGCGGTGTCCCTTGGTGTTCCCATTGCCGACTTCACCATCAACGCTGGCGTGGACATCTTGTCTTTTGGGGGCACCAAAAACGGAATGCTGATGGGCGAAGTAATTGTGGTGTTTAACCCCGACGTTGTCCGTGGCGTTGAGTATTTCCGCAAAAGTTTCATGCAACTCAATAGCAAGATGCGTTTCGCATCTGCCCAAATGATCGCACTGCTCAGCGAGGATCTTTGGCTAAAGAGTGCAACCCACGCGAACGACATGGCACTCAAACTCAAGTCAGCGGTGGAGGAGATCCCCGGAATTACCATCGAAGTCCCAACCGATGCCAACGCGGTCTTTGCCCGCCTGCCGGCAGAAGTCGTTGAGCGCTTGCAGGACAAATGGCGCTTCTACACCTGGGACAGCCCGACCCTTGCGCGCTGGATGTGCGCGTGGGACACCCAAGAGTCCGACGTTCAGGCGTTCGCCGCTGACATTGCGACTGAAATGGCCGCCTACGAAGTGAGCGCTAGCTAGTCGTGCCGGAAGGCCACGTTGTTCACCGGCAAGCGCGGGAGTTAAACAAACTTTTCACCGGTCACCCTGTTGAGGTATCAAGTCCACAAGGTCGTTTCACGCAATCGGCATCCGTCGTGAACAAAACTCAGTTCGTTAAGTCGCAGGCGTACGGCAAACACCTGTTCATCAACTTCGAGCATGGAAACGTCATTCATATTCATCTAGGGCTTTACGGAAAGTGGACATTCCTTACCCACACTCCTGAACCGGTGGGTTTAATTCGACTGCAAATTTCGACGCCAGAATTCTGTGCTCAATTGCGTGGGCCAAACGCCTGTACGCTGATTACGCCAAGTGAAGTGAAAACCATGAAAGCAAAAATCGGTCCGGATCCGATTAGGAAAGACGATCCAAGCGCAGCACGAATCAAGGTGTGCTCCAGTGGAACTCCGATCGGTGTTCTGCTCATGGACCAAACACTTTTTGCCGGGGTGGGAAATATTTACCGAGCAGAGGCGCTCTTTCGTGCTGGTATTGATCCGCAGACTTTGGGCAAAGAATTGACGCCGGCGCAATTCGACACCATGTGGAGTGACCTTGTTGATCTGATGAAAATTGGTGTTAAGCGTGGGCGGATCGATACTGTCCGACCCGAACACTTACCCAAAGCCATGAGACGTGCGCCGCGCGAGGACCGTCACGGTGGTGAGGTGTACGTGTATCGGCGTACTGGTTTGCCGTGTTTTATCTGCTCAAGTGCCATTGCCGAGAGTGATATGCGGGGCAGGAATCTTTTCTGGTGCCCGAAGTGTCAGAAATAAAAACCTAACCAGGGATTCGTGGACTGCGAATACCCGGATGATCGGCTGGAAGGCTGTTTTTAATGATTCGCCAGGACCAGAGAACAACGCCAATCACCATTGCATAGAAAAGTGGACGAATGGCGGCAAGTGCCCAGAGATCCCCGCCCTGAATCAGCGGCACTTGGATTGCAGCGCGCACGACGTTGAGTAGCACCCAAAGCCATGAAGCTTTTGCATACGCCTTGAGCAGATCAGGGTCCTTGCGCCACCGCATGCCGGTCCCGGTGAGCGGTCCAACGATCACACCAAGGAGCGGCCAGCGGATCAAAATTGAGAAGGCGAATGCCAGGGCCGATGCAACATTTGCCAAGACGAGAGGCCAAAAATATGCAACCGCGCTGCCCGTGTAATAGGCAACCGCCGCTGCAAAAATCACAACGATCAAAGCTCCCACAACTCGTACTGGTTTTTCACCACGTGAGAGGCGCAAACCAGCCAAAACAATTCCAATTGCTAACGCGGCAATGACGGCCGACGTGAGATTGCTGCTGGAAGCCAAATAGACGGCGACAAAAACAACCGGGGGGAGCATCGACTCAATTGCGCCGCGTGGTCCACCAATTAATGAAGCAAGCGGATGGCTAAAAGTTGACTCCGCCTTATTGTCCCTACCCACCCTCACAATCTAGTGTTAATGCGAGTCTTTTTTTCCGACACGGTGTTGGTCAACCTTAGGCGTTAAGGTTCTGGAGTGAATGAATCTCAGATCCAGACTCTGGCTGATCAATGGGCGGCAGACCTGGCAAGTTGGGCCATCCCGCAAGCAATTTTGGACCAAGCACCTGAAGTCCCTTGGAAGCATTCCGTCGCCATGTTTACCGTCCCCGTTGAGATCCCGGATTCCCTCTCGCATCAGCGTGCTCGCGAGGTGCTGGAGCCCGGTGGCAGTGTTCTTGACATTGGGTCGGGCGGGGGCCGCGCTTCCATGGCGATTACCCCACCGGCCGGAACACTGACCGCCGTTGACCATCAGCAAGAAATGCTCGACGAGTTCCTCAAAGCAGCCGAAACCCGCGGGGCGGTTGCCCACACCTACCTGGGCGACTGGCCCGATGTTGCACCACTCGTTCCCGAGGCTGATTTAGTCGTGTGCCACCACGTTGCGTACAACGTTGCAAACATTGTTCCCTTTCTGGAAGCGCTCAACGCCCACGCCCGCAAGCGTGTCGTCATGGAAATCCCCATGAACCATCCCATGAGCAACATGAACGCGCTGTGGAAAAAGTTTTGGGATTTAGATCGACCAACGCAACCTACCCCGCATCAACTACAAAGCATCTGCTTGGCTTTGGGTTTTGATGCAGTTCTTGATATTTGGGAAGATGAAACGTGGGGTGCGCGCGTTGACCTGCCCGAAGCCGAACGAATCGCTCAAGCGCGAATCCGGATTTGTCTCACGGAAGATCGTGATGCAGACTTAGCAGCGGCACTCCTTGCCGAAAAGGATGCCAAGCCGCGATCAGTTGCAACTCTATGGTGGGATGTGAAGTAGATGAAGACCACGCAATATAGGTCAACGCCGTGGGTGTTGTTGTTCTCCGGGATCATTGGTCTAGTTGCCGCCTTCACGTTGACCCAAGATAAATTCGCGATCCTCTCAGAACCCAACTACGTCCCTAGTTGCAATATCAATCCGGTACTTTCATGTGGCTCGGTGATTGTCACCGAGCAGGCTTCAATCTTCGGCTTTCCCAACCCAATCATCGGTCTTATTTCCTTCTCGGTAGTCATTACGCTGGCAGTCCTGCTGGTCGCGCGAGTGATTTTACCGGGATGGGTGTGGCTTGGGCTCAACCTTGGTGCTTTGGGCGGGATGGCCTTTGCCGGCTGGCTGATCTTTCAGAGCCTGTATGTCATTGATGCCTTGTGCCCGTGGTGCATGGTTGCTTGGGTTGGCACAATCTTGATTTTCTGGACTACTACCGCTGAGAACGCGAAAGCCGGAAGGTTCACGCGAAGTGGAACGCCAGGAATCGTGTCGGATATTTTCAGTTCACTGCGTTGGATGTTTGTAGGCGCAACATTCCTACTGATTGTGACCTTGATCTTCATCAACTGGATGGACTTCTGGCTCGGCCGATCCTGACGTTTTGGACAAACCTGAATTAACGTGCAGCCATTGCGGGTGGTGTTGCTTGGCCCAGCCTTTGGTGACACTTCCGGTCCGCATCCCGTCGCGCGCCTGCGGATCGTTCATTGCCATGTAGATATGACCACCAACGGCAATCACAATTGCCAGGGTCAGCCAATCATGGACGAACGTTGCCCCGGTTCGAATATTGTCCGTGAAAAGGGAACTAAAAAACATGACCATGCCGGTTGCGAACATAATCACAATTGACCCCAAGCTAAATGAGGCGTTGAGTTTTTGACCGGCGTTGAATTTTCCGTACACCGGATCTGGGTTAATGAGTTCGGGTCTGATCGAACTGCTGTCTTGGCGTTTAAGCCACGCAAAATCATGGGGATGAAAACGATTCAGTTCGCGCATGTTCATGCGGAACACGGGGAAAACTACGGCGATGATCAGCGGGATTGGGAGCAGGAATCCGCTGACGGAGTGAATTGTTTTTACGATTCCGCGATTACCAATTAAAATACTGATGTCAGGAATGTAAAGAGCGGCAGCCGTGCCAATCAAAATAACCATCAAGATGGCAATGGCACGGTGTGCGAATCGCTCGATGACCGTAAAGCGATTCACGTTACGGGCTCGTCGCTTCGCCCGTTTGATTGGCCAACCCACGCGTCGATGTCGTAGCCGCGCTGCTCCCAGTAGCCGGGAATAACCGAGTCGACGACATCAATATTGGACAACCACTTAAGTGACTTGTAGCCATACATCGGTGCGACGAGTAACCGCGCCGGGCCACCGTGTTCGCGGGATACCGGTTTTCCATACATCGAAGTTGCGATTAAAACGTCGGGTCGCACGGCCTGTTCCATGGTGAGGGATTCGGTGTAGGCGCCATCAAATGAATCAATGGTCAGGGCAATTGCGGTCGGTGGAGCTCCAGCAACGGCGAGAAGATCACTCATGAGCACACCCGACCAGGGGACATCGTCCACGCGCCAACCCGTTACGCACTGAAAGTCTTTTGTCATGGAAGTTTGGGGCAGTGATCCGAGGTCGGAAAAACTGAGATTCAACGGTGAACTCACGGCGCCGCCAACAGTTAAGCGGTAGTCCGCCTCGGACATTTCCGGGTAACCGTTAGTCACCGTGTAAATCCGGAAGCCACCGGCGGCGGGAATGATCGCTCCGAGCCCAGGGATGGTGGCGGCAACGGTGTCACTTACGACCGAATTCAGTTGCCGGCCGAACACAACGCCGAGGGCGCCTAGGCCCACCATGCCAAGAATCACGCGTCGACCAACGGGAGATCCCTTTTGTTCCATTGTTCTATGGAAACACACAAAATCAGTTTGTGCCTAAGTTTATAAAGCCAATTCGATACCCAAATATAGGTAATGGGACGCCCGGTGCAGGGGAGTAAGCGCTGCGGCCCTTGTGTAGTTATGAGACTCGCAAATTAGTGCGGCCCAGGTGATTCCTGACGCCAGACAAAATTGATACTGCTAATTTTTGCCTTGCTGGTCCGACTTACGTGGGCGAACCAAAAATACCGTTCAGTTTAAGAGTCTTGCTGGGCAATACTGGGGTGGCATCGACAAGACGACCGGGAAGCCCATCCACGGTGAAAGTAGTCGGATACTGGTCGAGTGACTGATAGAAGTCTTTTACGGTCATGTTGAACGTGTTCACGAAGGCTTTTTTCCAATCGGGCTCTCGCCCACTTTCGACGAGGTAGTCCCTCAGGATTGCCTTAAATGCACGATCTTCGGACATGCCTCGCTGCTGCAATTCTTTAGCGAGCGCAAGAACCAAGAACGCAGACCCGTTGTAATTCATATCATTTCCACCGTCGTAGTTTTCGAAAACCTCGGGAGTTTGCACCGCCGCTGCGTACACCGGTAACAATTGAGAGTCGAATTCACTCGTTCCGTAGAACTGCTGAAGGTAAAGCTCCTCAACTACTTTTGCGGCACCTTCCCATAGCCACTTGCTGCCCTTGGTATCGCGCGACATTGCCATTTGATACACATGGAAGTACTCATGAGCGATAACCGAGTAGCGATGAAGGGAGTTGTATCGAAATTCGTCCTCGGTGATCTCCAAAACCATCCACGTGTTCATGCCATTTCCGGAGACGGATGCTCCCTGTGCCCCAGGAATTTGGGGAAATGGATTACTGACAGCGCTGCTCCAGGCGTAGATATTCATCGGGGACTGCACGCCGGAAACTTCGTTTATTTGTTCAGATATGGGCATCAACTGCTCAAGATTGGACATTATGACGTTGAACTCGGCGACCCAGTCAGCAGGCAAACTCACATCAATGTTCTTTTTGAAAGTGAACGCCTCCACGGGAACGGATGGAGAAACCTCGCACGCGACTCCATTTTTGTCCGTGTCAAGTCGCCCGCTGTTCTTTTTGTAGAGACTCTTGGACACCTTGGGTTTGGCAAAGCCACCCTTCACTGCATTGTCTCTGGCCTTCTTATCCTTGGCCACACCATTGGGATACTTTTTCAGCAGGTCTGCACATGAGGGGTACTTTTTGGCCGCCCCTTGAGAAGCGTCAGAAGGTGCGGCAATACCTGTGAGGATGAACAGACTGATTGCGGCAATGAAGATCTTCTTCACGGACTTTCCTTCTGGAACAGTTTTTGGCGACTAACAAAATGCTCCCCTGAAGACAGCGTACGTCACCGTCGCTTGCGACAGCATCGCTTTCCGATCTTGGGCTGAGTGCTCCAGCAACTGGCCCCTTGGGGAAAGACGTAAGGGGCGGCGGGTTAAAACGTGGAGCGGGTGACCGGGATCGAACCGGCATGGCCAGCTTGGAAGGCTGGGGCTCTACCATTGAGCTACACCCGCGAGGTGTGTGGTCGGTGGAGTAGGGAAAGAGTAGTGCTCAGCGCAATTCCCCCACCGGCAGGTCTGCCCCATAGACCAAATTGCTACTTAGGCTATCCTAAGTTAGGATACCCTATTGTCACTGAACAATTCGTCTGTGTGTTCAATCATTTTTATTCAGAATTTGGAGCTTTTTGATGTTCGCTAATTACTTAATTGGATTGCGTGAGGGCTTTGAGGCTGCCCTGATTGTGGCGATCTTGATTGCCTACCTCGTGCGAACAAACAACTCTCATGCAGTTGGTCGAGTCTGGATCGGTGTTACCGCCGCAATAGGCATTTCGCTGGGCCTGGGCTTTGTTCTGATCTTTGTCGACGAAAGTTTGAGTGAGCGGGCTGCCGAAGCATTCGCTGGGATTACGTCACTTTTGGCCGTTGCCCTGATCACCTGGATGATTTTTTGGATGGCATCGCACGCGCGACACATTAAGGCTCATCTGCTCGGTGAAGTTGATAAAGCTCTGAAAACGAGCGCGGCAGCAGTGGCTCTTGTCGCATTCCTTGCCGTAATTCGTGAAGGCTTGGAAACCGCACTATTTCTTTATGCGGGAATCCAATCAAGTGGTGAAAAGACTGCGCCACTCCTCGGTGCAGTCTTGGGTCTAGCAACTTCGGTGGTTCTTGGTGTCTTGATGTATAGGGGAGCGGTAAAGCTGAACCTCGGTGCCCTGTTCAAGTGGACCGGTGCCGCTTTGGTGATTGTCGCTGGCGGTGTCTTGCGCTATGGGGTTCACGAGTTTCAGGAACTTGGTTGGTTCCCCGGTGAGGACAACGGTGCGATTGATTTTTCCTCAACAATTGCACCTGACAGTGTTGTTGGGACTCTGATTAAAGGCTTGGTGAACCTGACGCCGACCATGTCCTGGCTTGAAGTGGTTATCTGGCTGTCCTACGTTGTGCCAACCCTGATTCTGTTCTTCTGGGTTATCGGTCGCAAGAGCAAATCACCTAAACTTGTGGTCCCCGGTGAGACATCAACCAAAGAACCGGTTGAGGTCCCGCGCTAATTCAAGTGGTGCGAAAGTCAGTTTGGCGCGGGCAGGTTGGGGCCGCAAAACAGATACCCCTAGACTCTGGGACTCGGTGTTAGATGCAGTTGTTTGGCCAGTCCGGGGCGTAGCGTAGTGGCTAGCGCGCCTGCTTTGGGAGCAGGAGACCGGGAGTTCGAATCTCCCCGCCCCGACCATTTGGTCCGTTTTTTGTTGACGGATCAAAATGCGAAATTGCCAGAAATACCCAACCTCAAGACCTGGAGCACTACATGAAGAGTGAGATCGAGACCCTCAGCCCGACCCGTATCAAGCTCAGCGTTGAAATTCCCTTTGCGGAACTGCAGCCAAGCTTGGACGAGGCCCTAACTCGAATTGGCAAGCAGATCAACATCCCTGGTTTCCGCAAGGGCAAGGTGCCGGCTCGGGTTGTCGAGCAGCGTGTTGGTCGTGGGGCGATCCTGGAAGAAGCAGTGAATAACGCTGTCCCCAAGGCGTACGACGAACTCGTAGCTGAGAACAAGATCCGTCCGATTGGTCAGCCAACAATTGAAGTCACCGAGATTGCTGACGGTGACAAACTCACCTTCACCGCCGAAGTTAACGTGCGCCCGGAGTTTACCCTCCCCGCATTTGATTCACTCACGGTTGAAGTTGAGCCGGTTGTCCTCGAAGAGTCCGACATTGTGGAGCAGATCGATTCCTTGCGCGGACGCTTTGCCAACCTGGTTGAAGTTGAGCGCGCGAGTATTGACGGTGACGTTCTGTTGGTCAATATTTCTGGCAAGACCGAAACCGGCGACGAAGTTGACGACCTGAGCGCTTCGGCAATGTCCTACGAACTGGGAACTGAAGGCATGCTCCCTGGTTTTGACGACGCGGTTCGTGGAGCCAGCAAGGAAGAGTCCCGCACATTCGAGTTTACGCCGCTTAATGGGGACTGGGTAGATGTCCCACTCACGGTGACCGTTGAAGTCAGTGCGGTTCGTGAGCGTGAGCTTCCCGAACTTGACGCAGATTTTGTTTCCATGGCTTCGGAGTTTGACACGGTTGAAGAGTTACGAGCTGACATTGAAACCCGACTGGGTCGGTTGAAGAAAATGGAACAGGGCAACGAGGCGCGCAACAAGATCCACGACGTGCTGCTCGAGCAGGTTGAACTGCCACTGCCGGAAGAATTGATCGAGGCTGAAGTTGAAGGCCACTTCCAAGACGGACACGACACCGGTGAAGAACACCGAGCCGAGGTTGAAACCGAGATCCGTACCGGGCTTAAAAGTCAGTTTATTCTGGACAAGATTGCAGAAGATGAAGAACTCACCGTTGGTGAGAGCGAGCTCAGCGCATGGCTCATGCAGCAGGCACCCCGTTACGGCATGGCACCCGATGCTTTTGCCCAGGCGCTCGTCGAAGCCGGACAGGTCCCCATGGCAATGGCGGACATTCGCCGTGCCAAGGCCCTTGCCAAGGTGCTGGAGACCGCCAACATTGTCGACACGAATGGCTTGGTCATTGACCTTGCCGCACTCGATGCTGAATTGGCTGCTCTGACCGGTTCGGCTTAGGGCGAACGAGGGGCGATCACTACCGAGGTGGCGCACCTTTCGGGTTAGAGTTTGATTCAGCACGCTGAAAGCTTTCCGCTCAACGCAAATTGCTAACCGCTAGGAGAACTCGTGACCGTCCCTTTCATTAATGCCGAATTTAGCTCGCCCTTGATGCGTACAGGTGGCAGTATGGCTGGATTCGGTGACATGCTCGACGAGCGACTGCTGCGCGAGCGGATCATCTGGCTTGAAGGCCCCGTCATGGACGACAACTCCAACCGGATCGCCAAACAGCTCCAGGTGCTCGCAGCCGAGGATCCTGAAAAAGACATTAGCCTGTACATCAATTCCCCGGGCGGATCGATTTCCGCTGGAATGGTCATCTACGACACCATGGCTCTTATCCCCAACGACGTCACCACGGTCGCCATGGGCCTTGCCGCTTCGATGGGTCAGTTCCTGCTCTGTGCTGGCGCCGAAGGCAAGCGGTATGCAACGCCGAATACCCGGATCATGATGCATCAGCCGTCCGGTGGCCTTGGTGGAACCGCGAGTGATATCAAGATTCAGGCAGAGCAGATGCTGTTCATCAAAAAGCGAATGGCTGTATTGATTGCCGAGCACAGTGGTCAAACTCTGGAACAGATTGAAAAGGATTCAGATCGGGACCGTTGGTTTGACGCAGAGGCAGCTCGCGAATACGGCTTGATCGACCACGTTTATAGCACTTCCGCAGACGCCCCCAAAGGCGAATCAAAGATTAAGGGAGCCTCGAAGTGATAAACCCAACCAGCCGGTACATTCTGCCCGAGTTCCGTGAGCGCACCGCAACCGGTGAGCGCGTTCACAACCCGTACACCAAACTTTTCGAAGAGCGCATTATTTTCCTCGGAGTTCAGATCGACGACGCCTCTGCCGACGACGTTATGGCGCAGTTGTTGACCTTAGAGTCAATGGATCCTGATCGCGACATTCAGATCTACATCAACTCACCAGGTGGTTCCTACACCGCTATGACCGCGATCTATGACACCATGCAGTTCGTTAAGCCGCAGGTGCAGACCGTGTGTTTGGGACAGGCAGCATCCGCCGCTGCCGTACTGCTGGCAGCGGGAGCACCGGGCAAGCGTTTCGCTCTGCCACACGCACGGATCCTGATTCACCAGCCGTATACCGAGGGTGGCGGTCAGGGATCTGACATTGAGATTCAGGCAAACGAAATTATCCGCATGCGCGTTGAGATGGAAGGAATTCTTGCCAAGCACACGGGTCGTTCAATCGAGCAGATCGAAAAAGACATTGAACGCGACAAGATCCTCACGGCCGACATGGCCAAGGAGTTTGGCGTGATCGACTCGGTTATTTCTTCCCGTAAGGGCCCGTTAGCGCTGTAGGTCTGGTTCTTTGATGTCGATTTGCGGATTTGCCCCCATTCACCCTGTGTATATCGCGCGTTAACACCCATTTCCGGGGTACGGTTACCGGGTTGTTGATCCAGTAATCTGATTAAGGGGCGTTGTGGCGCGTATTGGCGAGAGTGGCGACCTGTTGAAGTGTTCTTTCTGCGGTAAGAGCCAGAAGCAGGTCAAGAAGTTAATCGCCGGCCCCGGTGTCTATATCTGTGACGAATGCATTGATCTGTGCAATGAAATCATAGAAGAGGAACTCACCGAGGCAAGTACCTCTGATATTGGCGAATTACCTAAACCTCGCGAGATTTACGCTTTCCTAGACGAATATGTCATCGGTCAAGATGCAGCCAAGAAATCTTTGTCTGTAGCGGTCTACAACCACTATAAACGCGTTCAGGCCGGGGCAAATCATAAAGGGAAAGAAGATTCGGTTGAATTAGCCAAGTCAAATATTTTGCTTCTGGGCCCAACCGGTTCGGGTAAAACCCTGCTCGCTCAAACCTTGGCTAGGGTGCTCAATGTTCCATTCGCTATTGCAGATGCCACCGCGTTGACCGAGGCCGGTTACGTTGGCGAAGATGTTGAAAACATCTTGCTCAAACTGATTCAAGCCGCGGAATTTGATACCAAGCGGGCCGAAATGGGAATCATCTACATCGACGAAATCGACAAGGTGGCTCGCAAGAGTGAAAACCCGTCCATCACTCGTGACGTCTCCGGTGAGGGTGTCCAGCAAGCGCTACTCAAGATCATTGAAGGAACAACGGCGTCGGTGCCGCCACAGGGCGGGCGTAAGCACCCACACCAAGAATTCATTTCTATTGATACCACCAACGTGTTGTTCATCGTTGGCGGCGCATTTGCGGGCTTGGACAAGCTCGTAGAGGCCCGACTGGGTAAGAAGAGTCTCGGCTTCACGTTTGATCTCGTTGAAGGTGAACGGGCGGAGAGTAAAGACATCTCGGCTGATGTGTTCTCTCACGTAATGCCCGAAGACTTGATCAAGTTCGGCATGATTCCTGAATTTATTGGACGGCTTCCGGTGTTCACATCCGTCAGTAAACTCGACCGCGAAGCACTCATTTCCGTCCTCGTCGAGCCGAAGAATGCGTTGATTAAGCAGTACCAGAAGCTGTTTGAACTTGACGGTGTTGAACTTGAATTTTCGCCCGAGGCATTGGAAGAAATTGCTGAACTAGCGCTGCTGCGGGGCACCGGGGCGCGTGGGTTGCGCGCGATCTTGGAAGAGGTTCTGCTTAACGTAATGTACGAGGTTCCGAGTCGCACCGACGTTGCCAAAGTTGTTATTACCGGTGAAGTTGTTCGCGAGCGAGTGAACCCAACGTTGGTTCCACGGGGAGCGCCTAAGCGTGCACCCCGTGAAAAAACCGCCTAGTTATTGGGTTGTTGCTCCGCGAGAGTAATTTCGCTCGTTAGCCCTGTTACTTCCTCACTGGTGTGTGTTGTGAGTTGCTCAATGGATCCAGCCGAGCACAGGTCGGACCAAACAAGATTGATCTGATCAATCATGTTTCTGGTCCCGGTAAATTGCGCGTTGGTGACAACCGCTCGCATGGAGAGTTTGGCTTCAGACTTTGCCTTGCGAATCATGCGCAGTGCTTCGGTTGCGGTTGTAAGCACGGCAATGTCACCTTCTGTTGAAAGCGTGCCTAGGGTTTCGCTCTCTGGCCAGCCGCTGATGTGAATCGAATCCTCGTTGAACCACGACCAGGTTTCCTCGGTCGTGAACGGCAGGAATGGCGCAAAAAGTCGCAGAATCGTGTCCAAAGTGACAAGCAGTGTTGCTCGGGCGCTTTGGGTGTTGACGCCTTCGCTTTCACCGTAGGCGCGCTCTTTAACAAGCTCAACGTAGTCATCGGTGAATTCCCAGAAGAAAGACTCGGTTACATCGAGTGCCTTCGCGTAATTGAAATCCTCAAAAGCTTTCGTTGCGGTTTCCACGGTGTGGGCAAGCTTTGACAGCAGTGCTTGATCAACGGGTTCGGAGATCGTTTCTGCGGTGATGGTGGCTCGGTTTTGGTCACCGGAGAGAGTGAGGGCGAACTTGCTGGCGTTGAGTAACTTGATTGCCAAGCGTCGACCGATCTTCATTTGGCCAACGTCAAATGCCGTGTCGGTTCCTGGGCGACCGGAAGCCGCCCAGTAGCGAACCGCATCTGAGCTGTACTCGTCGAGCATGTCCATGGGCGTGACAACATTACCCTTGGATTTACTCATTTTTTTGCGATCCGGATCCAGGATCCAACCGGAGATTGCAGCGTGCTGCCAGGGCAGCACCTGGTTTTCTAGGTCAGCGCGAACAACGGAGGAGAACAGCCAGGTACGAATGATTTCGTGGGCCTGTGGACGCATGTCCATGGGGAAAACGCGCTCGAAAAGGTCCGGGTCGCGCTCCCATCCGCCAGCGATTTGTGGGGTGAGTGAACTTGTTGCCCAGGTGTCCATGACGTCGGGGTCGCCCATGAAGCCACCGGGTTGATTGCGCTGGTCTTCGGTGTAACCGGCGGGAATGTCGCTACTGGGGTCAATAGGGAGCTCGGCTTCACTTGGTGTGAGCACTTGCTCGTAGTCGGGGTTTGCGTCGGCGTCGAGGGCGTACCAAACGGGAACGGGGACACCGAAGAATCGTTGGCGAGAAATCAACCAGTCGCCGTTGAGTCCTTGCACCCAGTTTTCGTATCGGACCAGCATGTGAGGCGGGTGCCAGGTAATTGCCCGCCCGCGTGCAAGGAGTTCCTCGCGCAGTTTGGGGTCGCGACCACCGTTGGCGATATACCACTGGCGGGTGGTGACGATCTCGAGTGGCTTGTCACCTTTTTCAAAAAACTTGACGGGGTGGGTGATCGCTTTTGGTTCACCGACCATGTCGCCGGATTCGCGGAGAACTTCAACCATGCGTTGCTTGGCGGTGAAACTCGTGGTGCCAGCGATTGCGGCGAAGCGTTCTTTGCCGGAGCGGGTGTTGATCCATGTCGGCGTCTCGGAAGTGATCCGGCCGTCCCAGCCAATAATTGGTCGGGTCGGGAGTTGTAATTCACGCCACCAGGTGACGTCGGCGAGGTCGCCGAAGGTACACACCATCGCGATCCCGGAACCCTTGTCTGGGTCTGCGAGGGTGTGTGCCAGAACGGGAACTTCGACACCAAACACGGGGGTAATTACGTTGGTACCAAAGAGTGGTTGGTAGCGAGGGTCATCTGGGTGGGCGACCAAGGCAACGCAAGCTGCTAGTAGTTCTGGCCGGGTTGTTTCAATAAATACGGTACTTGCCGGGTTTTCTGTAGGTGCGAAACCAATGCGGTGATAGGCACCGGGAACTTCGCGGTCTTCGAGTTCTGCCTGGGCGACGGCAGTCCGGAAAGTTACATCCCAGAGCGTGGGTGCTTCGGACTGGTAAGCCTCGCCGCGGGCAAGATTGCGAAGGAATGCAAGTTGGCTCACGCGTTGGGCGTTTTTATCTATCGTTTGGTAAGTCTGCGCCCAATCAATGGAGAGTCCCATGCGGCGCCAGAGGTTTTCGAAGACAACTTCATCTTCGATTGTCAATTGCTCGCACAACTCAATAAAGTTTTTCCGCGAAATTGATTCCTGTTTTTTTGCATCGGGCTTTGCTGGTGGTGTGTAGTCCGCAACATAAGGCAAACTTGGATCGCAGCGAACTCCAAAATAGTTTTGAACTCGACGCTCAGTTGGGAGTCCATTGTCATCCCAGCCCATGGGGTAGAAAACCTCGAAGCCGCGCATGCGCTTGTACCGGGCGATGCAGTCGGTGTGGGTGTAACTGAAAACGTGACCAACATGAAGTGACCCGCTCACGGTCGGTGGCGGAGTGTCGATTGAAAATATTTCATCGCGCGTTTTAGTTCGGTCAAATGAGTAAGTGCCGTCGTCCTGCCAGATCGCTGCCCACTTTTCCTCGATCCCCGAGAGGCTCGGCTTTTCAGGGATATTGAACGCTTGGGAATCCGACTTCGACGACATGGTTGCGAAGTCTATTCGCTCTCTGAGTTTTACTCTCTTAGACTGCGACCGTGGGCATCACAAGCGCGAAGCAATTATGGGACGAACTCGAGTCTCGTTGGCCGGAAAACTTGATCGAGCCCTCGCTCGCTCGAATGGCCGCAGTGTCAAATTTGCTAGGCGACCCGCAACTGACATTCCCGGTGATTCAAGTGGCCGGAACTAATGGCAAGAGTTCCACCGCACGCATGATCGAGTCCATTCTGCGTTCATTTGGGTTGCGGACAGGGCTCTACACCTCACCCCACCTGGTTAATCCCACCGAGCGCATTTGTCTCGATGGCGCCCCAATTTCCAGTGAAAAGGCAATTTCGGCTTGGAACGACATTGAGCCATTCATTACCCTGGTTGACCACAACTCGATTGCCGACGGCGGACCTCGGCTCTCATATTTTGAAGCAATGACGGCCCTGGCGTATTCGGTTTTTGCTGACTCACCCGTTGACGTGGCCATCATTGAAGTTGGGCTGGGTGGGACCTGGGATGCAACGAGCGTGTGCCGGCCACAGGTTGCGGTGATAACGCCCGTTGATCTGGATCACCAAGAATATTTGGGCGACACACTTGTTGAAATTGCGGGAGAGAAAGCTGGGATCGTGGCAAATGCCGAAGCCGTCGTTCTTGGCCCGCAGTCCCCACAAGCAGCCGCAGTTCTGATTGCCGCGTGCGAGAGCGCCGAATTGGTTCCGGCTCGATTTGGGGTTGAGTACGGCGTAAATTCACAGACACTGGCGGTGGGCGGGCAACTCATGTCCTTACACGGCCAGCGAGGTGACTACTCAGATCTTTTCCTGCCACTTTTTGGTGAGCACCAGGCTAACAATGCGGCCGTGGCACTGGCTGCCTGTGAAATGTTTATAGGGTCCGCGCTCTTGGCGCCGCTAGATATAGATGTGGTGCGCGAAGGTTTTGCAAACGTCAAGTCACCCGGTCGTTTGGAAATTTTGCGTACCGGCCCAACCGTGCTGGTTGACGCCGCACACAATCCACATGGCGCAAAGTCACTCGCCGCGGCGCTGGAAACCAATTTCACTTTCGTTGGGATCATTGCCGTTATCGGGATGCTGGCACAAAAAGATGCTGTTGGCTTCCTTGAGGCAATCTCACCCGTGGTCTCTCAGGTTGTCATTACCGAACCGAATTCACCGCGGGCATTACCGGCGAGTGAACTGGCCCGACTGGCAACTGAGGTACTCGGCGACGATCGAGTAATTCTTGGTGGAGATTTACTGACTTCGTTGGAAGAGGCAATTGGGTTAGCCGACAGTTCAGGTGAATATGGGGGAGTCGGAGTTGTTGTCACCGGTTCGGTCGTGTTGGTTGGAGACACCATTCGGTTAATGAGGGATCTCGATAAGGAGAAGGTGAAGTAAACGTGCGAGTACTTGGGTCAACTGTTCTTATCCTTGAAGCAATTGTGGTTTTGCTTGCGATTCCAATTGCCATCAACGTGTCAAATACGAATGCCACTTTTGCTCTCGTGATTGGAATTGCGTTAGCAGGGTTGCTGGTCTTGACCGTCGGGGTGATCACTAAACCGATTGCTGTCCCCATCGGTTGGACACTTCAGGTGCTCGTGATTGCCTCAGGGATTGTCGTTCCCACCATGTTCTTTATTGGCGGGCTTTTCGCGCTGCTGTGGTTCTACGCGGTGCGCAATGGACAGCGAGTTGACCGGGCACGGGAGTTGCCCGAAAGTTAGTTCGTCCTGTCCTCTAGCATCAGCGACGTATCTTTCCCGCACGTTGAGGAGTAATTGAATGTCCGAACGCACACTTGTTTTGGTCAAGCCCGACGGCGTTGCCAGGGGATTGGTCGGCGAGGTTCTTGCCCGCATTGAGCGAAAGGGTTTCACTTTCGCAGCAATGGAGTTAATGAAGGTAAGCGCTGAAGTAGCCGAGGCACATTACGGGGAACATGCAGATAAGCCGTTCTTCGGCGAATTGGTTGCCTTTATTACTGGCGGTCCGTTGTTGGCGGCGGTAATTGAAGGACCAGATGCAATTGTTGCTTGGCGAACCATGATGGGCGCAACCAACCCGGTGACGGCAGCGCCCGGAACTATTCGTGGCGACCTAGCTACCGAAATGCAAAATAACGTCACGCACGGCTCGGACTCACCCGAGTCGGCCGCCCGCGAAATTGCGTTGTTCTTTCCGAACCTTTAAAGGTTCCATGAAATCATGAGGGACTCAATCGGATCGGTCGCTGTTGGTGTTGGGATAGGTGTTCCCACGGTTGCGGCTGCGCAAGGACCAAGTCTGGTGCCGTGGCCGGGGAAAGTTCGCGAGTTTTTCCCTGCAGTTTTGGGAACGGGCGTTGGTCTGAGCTTTGTTCTCGGGCCGCGCGTGCCAGGGCTTCGAGGGCTGAAGGCCTTGGGTGCCGGTGTGGTTGTCGCAGGAATCAGCACCGTCGGCTACTTCGCGGCTAAGAACAAACTTGGCGAATTGGTGTTGGAAAACGCACAAATTGATGACTGTTTTGCAATCGCACCAACAGATGTGCATTTGTCTGGGAGTGACCATTCCGCGGTCGAATACTCGCTACTGGGCCGCGAGGGTGCTCGCTTTGTTAATAGTGTCACAACTTCGCAGCATGCCGAGCAACTTGGCGTGATTCGTACACATGATCCCATTCGGGTTTTTGTCAGTATTGCCAACGCTGACTCGATCTCCTCTCGAGTCTCGTTAGCGATGTCAGAGCTAATACGAAACAAAGCATTTGATCGTGAATATTTACTGATTCAATCTCCAGCCGGTTCGGGTTACGCGAACTCCACTCCGGTTGACGTTGTGGAATTACTTTCTGGCGGTGATTGTGCTGCAGTTTCGGTCAGCTACGGACTGTTGCCGAGTTTTCTTTCTCTCACAAAAGTGCGGCTGGCCGGTGAGACACAGCTTGAGTTACTTAACGCAATTGACCACGAACTGATTGGTCGTCGTAACAAGGGAAAGCATGTTCCCAAGATTTTACTTTATGGTGAAAGTCTGGGGGCGCGCGTTCAACAGTTTGCAATCCCACTTGGTTCAAGTGACTTAGACAAGTACTCGGTGTACCGGGCCCTTTGGGTGGGAACACCCGGTGGTCGAATTGCTGACGCTTTTCATCAGCTCTGCGATGGCGAGTCGGTAACGGTAGATCGACCCGAGCAAATTCCAGCAGACACGCACTATCGAGTGTGGTTCCTCGAGCATGACGGCGACCCGGTTGTTTTATTTCGCCCTGATCTGGCTTGGGCCCAACCGACTTGGCTTGATACCGACCTTCCTCGCGGTAGAAATATTCCCGCTGAGATGTCCTGGCATTTGGGGGTTACCTGGGCAACCGTGCTGGTGGACACCATCTTTGCGACCCACGTGAAGCCCGGTGAGTTTCAAAGTCTGGGCCACGACTACCGGGCTGACCTTGGCGTCGTCACCACCGCCGCATTCGGTTTTGCTGAAAAACTTACGTTAGAGCAAACTCAACTTCTAGAAACCCTCCTGCGGGAAATTGAAGTGACGCGCGCCAAAAAGTTGGGTGAGGGTTAACCGCGGGAATCTCAGGGCTACTATAAGAATCCAGATCGAGTCTCTTCCCGGCCCGAGCCGTTCAAGCCCTAATGGAGGTACCGCATGATTTTTGCTGGTAATTCTTCATTTGTCGGTCGGGACATGGCAGTTGACCTTGGCACAGCTAACACGCTGGTTTACGTCCGCGGCCGTGGGATTGCGCTGAATGAACCATCCGTGGTTGCCATCAATAACAACACGGGTGGAATATTGGCTGTTGGTACCGAAGCCAAGGAGATGATTGGTCGAACACCAGGCAACATCGTGGCGATTCGTCCGCTCAAGGACGGGGTGATCGCCGACTTTGATACGACTGAGCGAATGCTTCGCTATTTCATTCAAAAGGTCCACCGCAGACGCCACTTGGCAAAGCCACGATTAATCGTGTGTGTTCCTTCAGGTATCACCGGAGTGGAGCAGCGTGCCGTCAAGGATGCTGGTTATGCGGCGGGTGCGAGAAAAGTTTTTATCATTGAAGAACCGATGGCCGCAGCCATAGGAGCGGGGCTGCCCGTTCATGAACCAACCGGCAACATGGTGGTTGATATTGGTGGTGGAACCTCAGAGGTCGCGGTTATTTCTCTCGGTGGAATCGTGACGAGTCTTTCGGTTCGTGTTGGCGGAGACGAACTCGATAATGCGATTATTCAATACATTAAAAAGGAATACTCACTTTTATTGGGTGAACGTACTTCTGAAGAAATCAAGATTGCAATTGGCTCTGCTTTTCCGATGCCGGATGAGCCCCACGCAGAAATTCGTGGGCGCGACTTAATCACAGGTTTGCCTCGAACAATTGTTGTGTCGGCCGAGGAAATCCGTCGAGCAATCGACGATCCGGTCAATGCGATTGTTGACGCGGTGAAATCAACCCTTGACCGCACACCTCCCGAGTTGTCGGGCGACATTGTGGACCGCGGAATTGTTCTGACCGGTGGAGGGGCGATGCTCACCGGGCTCGATGAGCGCCTACGACATGAAACCGGCATGCCCATTGTTGTCGCTGACAGACCGCTTGAGTGCGTTGCACTTGGTTCAGGCAAATGTGTTGAAGAGTTTGATGCATTGCAACAGGTGCTCGTGTCTGAACCGCGCAGGTAACCGTGCTTTCGCGCAGAACGCGGATTATCCTTTCAATATTGGTGGTTGCATCACTCACTTTCGTGATCCTTGACCTTCGTGGCGGCGACGGCCCGTTTTCAAGTGCGCGCGCCGCGGTGAGTTCGGTTATAGGTGGTATTCAAAGTGGGGCTGCAACGATTTTTTCACCCATCACGGGATCAAGTGAATGGTGGAGTACCCAGATGAATCAATCAGGGCAAATTCGAGACCTAACCGTTGAAAACGAGAGACTCAATTCGGCGCTGGTGAGTTCAGCAAACGACATTGCCCGAGCCGACCAGCTTGATGCATTGCTCCGGGTCGCCGCTGTGGGCCGCTATCGCGTCACGCCTGCTGAGGTTATTGCGGTAGGTCCTGCTCAAGACTTTGCATGGACGGTAACCATCGACGCCGGATCCCTGGATGGACTGGAAGAAGACATGACAGTCATTAATGGCGACGGGTTAGTTGGCCGGGTTCTCAAGGTCTACAACAGTACGGCAACGGTCGTTTTAATCGTTGATCCGGAATCCTCGGTTGGTGGCCGCGTCGCTGGCTCACAGGAAATCGGACTAGTCTCTGGCACCGGTCGGCAAAATTCACTTGAATTTCAGTTGCTGGATCCGCTGGGGGAAGTTAATCCCGGTGACGCGGTTGTGACCTTTGGATCAAAGGATGGTCGTCCGTACGCGCCGGGGTTACCCATTGGGGAAGTGGTTGATGTAACCGGCTCTGCCGGTCAACTAGCCAGAATCGCAACCGTCAGGCCGTTTGCAAACATGTCCCAAATCAGTGTCGTCGGGGTTGTCGTGAAGCCGCCGCGGGAGGACCCTCGAGACTCGGTGTTGCCGAACGCTCCGGTGGCAACACCAACTGGCACGCCGACTCCAACCCCCAATTCATCAATTGAAAAAGAGACGGCGGCGACGCCGGCTCCTAGCGGTAACTAACCCATGGTTCTTCGCCAAGGAATATTTATTGGGACATGTGTTTTTGTCGCGGTGCTTGTTGAATTGACTCTGCTCAGTCGGCTTGGGATCCCTGGCGCAACCCCTGATCTTATTGTTGTGACAGTTGTTGCCATTGCTTTTGCGATGGGCCCGCCTCAAGGAGCTTCGGCTGGATTCGCCGCCGGGATCATGCTCGACCTATCCCCTTCTTCTGACACTTTGGTCGGCGTGAATGCGATCATCTATTTAATCATTGGTTTTGTCGCTGGGTTCTGGATCGATCCGAGGGATCGGACCTTGCCGATCATGATCGGCATTACGGCTTTGAGTACCGCTGCTGCCGCACTGGGAACCGCCATTGCGGACACGGCTCTTGGCGGAGATCGAGTTAACTGGGACGAAGTTCCGTGGGTCACGCTGAGTTCGGCCCTTTACGGTGTACTTCTCTCCGCACTGGTAATCCCTTTAATTGCTCGAATATCTCGCCCATTCCAGCCCGAAATATCCCTTTCATAGGGGAACCCGCCGCCTCGCGCGGGCGTCTTATCGTTGGAGAATGTCTTCGTATTACCGCAGTGTCAGGGGAAAGCTAATGGCGCCTTCTGGCCGATAAGAGCCGACAGACGCATAATAGTGTGGTCGTAAACATCGTTGACACCACAGGATTCTCGGTTTGGGAAAGGAGCGCTTGTGAGTGAAAGGTCTAATTTACGACTAATCATTTTGGGCATTCTGATTTTTTCCCTATTTGCGACCTTAGTTTCGCGACTGTTTTATCTCCAAGTGATGGAAGGAGACGAGTACCGAGCTGCGGCAGCAAACAACACGGTGAGAGAAGTGGTTGAACCGGCCGTGCGGGGATTGATTTTGGACCAGGCAGGAAGGCCACTTGTTTCCAACCGAACGTCAATTGTTGTCACAATTGATCGGCAGCAACTAAATCAACAAGATGAAAACGGTGACGTCGTTGTCAAACGCCTCGCGAGGATTTTGGGAACAAGTCCGCAATCTATTTCAGAGCGGCTAATGCCGTGTGGGATGGAGGGTGCGCCAAAGCCACCAATTTGCTGGAATGGCTCCACCTATCAAGCTGTTCCGGTCGCCACTGATGTTGACCCACAAACTGCCTTGACCATCATGGAAAAACGATCTGAGTTTTCCGGTGTGACGGCAAAGTTAACTGCGGTCCGTGAGTACAGCAGTCCATTTGATGTCAACGCGGCTCATATTTTAGGTTATCTGGGGCCGGTGACCGAAGAACAAATTACCAGCCAGGGTCAATCCGATGCCTACGACCGATTGCGACGCACCGACACAATTGGTCGGTCAGGACTTGAGAATTATTACGACATTCAATTGCGTGGCAAGCCAAGTGTGACATCCCTTGAGGTTGACACTTTAGGTCAAGTGAGCGGCACCGTTGAGCAAAAACCAGCCGTGTCCGGTGACTATCTGGTTTCAACGATAGATGCAAAGTTGCAATCTGTGGTGGAAAAGCAGTTGGTTGCTGCTGTTCAGCGAGCTCAAGGTCAGGGCTACCCGGGTGACTCGGGTGCAGCAGTTGTGGTTGACGTTCGTAATGGGCAGATCCTCGCCATGGCGAGTTATCCAACCTACGACCCAGGTATCTGGGTTGGTGGTGTCTCCCAAAAGCAATACAAGTCCCTCGTTAAAAGTGACTCCTTGTCATCCAATGCCACCCAGGGACTCTTTGCACCGGGTTCAACCTACAAAGTTGTTAGCACGGCCGCGGCGGGTAAAGAGGGTTACTCCTTGTATTCGAAATACAGCTGTCCCAATCAAGTGAATTTGGGAACCCAAATTTTTCGAAACTACGAATCCTCGGCTTATGGCCGAATTTCACTTGCCAGAGCATTAGAAGTTTCCTGCAACACGGTGTTTTACGGTCTCGCGGACCTCATGTGGGCGGCCGCCGGCGGAAATGATGCCACCCGTGATTCGCCGGATCCGATAGCCGATGCCGCGTCCATGTTTGGGTTCGGAACCAGGACTGGTATTGATCTCCCGGTTGAATCAGCGGGACGAGTCGCCGGCCGAACTTTCAAAGTCCAAAACTGGGAAGCCAAGCGAGATACCTGGTGTGCAAATGCAATTGCGGGTTACCCGGAAACGCGGAAAACCGACCCCAAGCAGGCGGACTACTACACGGCACTGGACAAAGAAAATTGTGCCGACGGTTTTCGGTGGCGCGAGGGTGACGCACTCAATGCAGCGATTGGGCAAGGAGACACGACGGTCACTCCGCTGCAAATGGCAATGGCCTACGCGGCTATCGCAAATGGCGGGACGGTCTATGAACCCAAATTAGTTAAGGCGATCATGGGTGCCGACGGCACCGTCATTGAGCGAATGACTCCTACTGTTAAATCTCAGTTCGATTTACCCAAGTCAACAATTAATTTCTTACAAAACTCGCTCCCGGGTGTGACAACGGATGGATCGGGCAAGACTCCTTTTATTGGGTTTCCTTTGAATCAAATTCCAGTAGCTTCAAAGACCGGATCTGCCCAGGTCACCGGCGACAAAGTTTCGACTTCTTGGTTTGCGTCTTACGCTCCGGCGAATAAGCCGCGATACGCAATCGTCATGATGGTCACCCAGGGTGGCACTGGCTCGAAAACAAGTGGTCCCAGCGTCCGTAAAATTTACGAAGCGCTCTTTGGTGTTAATGGAACCACGGTGAATTCAAGTAAGAGCGTGCTCGTTGGCGGGGTACCCTCCAAAGCGCTACCGGTTATCCGACCGGATGGAACGCCGGTAACGCCAAAAGGCAAACTGTCGGGTGTGGTTACCGCAGCAGGGTCAAATTAGTGGCCAAGTTTTATTCGAGTACACGAGCCGACAATTCATTGGTTGGGGCGGGTTCCCGAATCGGTTCACGGGGTCATGGGTATTGGCGGGACCTTGACTGGATTTTATTAATCTCGGGTTTGGCACTCACAGTTTTAGGTTCGGTGCTGGTTTGGTCGGCAAGTCGTGCTGATCTTGCTTCTCCAACAGATCCGCAGTCCTATCTCAAACGTCATCTGATCAACATTATGGTTGCAATTGTTTTAGGTTACTTAGCCTCCCGTTTAAATTACCGATGGCTGCGTGCTTACACCCCGATTCTTTATGCAGGCTCGTTCTTCCTGCTCCTGATGCCCTTCGTGCCCGGTATCGGGGTAACGGTTGCTGGCGCTCGAGCCTGGATCGATCTCCCGGGGGGCCTCACACTGCAGCCTTCCGAGTTCATGAAGATTGCTGTGATTTTAATGATGGCAGCCCTGCTTTCTGAACGTAAAGATATTGAGACCGAACCGTCTGGCCGTGACGTCCTGTTGGCACTGGCCGCAGCAGCACTCCCAATTGGTGTGATCTTGATCCAAAATGACACGGGGACTGTATTGATCCTAGGAACGGTAGCGATTTCGGTGATCGCTGTGGCTGGGGTACGTACCCGGTGGCTGGTCGCTCTGATTGGGGGATCGGTTCTATCAATCTTGCTTACTATTCAGTTGGGTCTGCTCAAGGAGTACCAAGTCGCACGCCTGACATCATTCATCTCCCCCGATTTGGACACGGGGGCTTCGGCGTACAACGCGAACCAAGCCCGCATTGCAATCGGGGGAGGCGGGTGGTTTGGCACGGGCCTCTTTGAGGGTCCACAAACCCAAGGAAAATTTGTCCCGGTCAACGAAAGCGACTTTATTTTCACGGTGAGTGGTGAGGAGCTCGGTTTCCTCGGCTCGGTACTTTTGATTCTGCTGCTCGCGATACTTCTGTGGCGGGCAGCCAGGATCGCATGGAAAGCAGACGACCAGTACGGTCGACTGGTCGCGACCGGGGTGCTCGCTTGGCTGGCATTTCAGACATTTGAAAATATCGGAATGACGCTGGGAATCATGCCGATAACCGGTATCCCATTGCCGCTCATATCGGCCGGAGGCACATCCATGATGGCGGTGTGGATCGCTATCGGACTCCTTCAGACAGTACGTTTACACGAAGTCCGAGCAGAAATTTAATGATTTGACCCGAATTGGGTAACCTGTCAACCATGACTTCCAAAACTGTTGAAGCGGATCTGAAAAAAATACGCGAGCGTGGGCAAAGCGTGTTCCCAGAACTGGAAGCACTTCTGCCTCTGATTTCAAAACCAATTCAATACGTCGGTGGAGAACTCAACGCGGTAACCAAACCGTGGAACGAGGCAACGGTTCACTGGGCATTGATGTACCCCGACGCCTACGAAGTGGGCGCGCCGAATCAAGGCGTACAAATTCTTTACGAAGTGCTCAATGAACAAGCGGATGTATTGGCTGAGCGAACCTATTCGGTATGGCCCGACCTTGAAGCTTTGATGCGCAAACATGAAGTGCCGGCATTTACCGTTGACGCGCATCGCAGTGTCGCTGACTTTGATTTACTCGGACTTTCATTTAGTACCGAACTTGGTTACACCAACATGTTGACAGCTTTGAGTTTGGCCAACATTCCGCTGCATGCGGTAGACCGTGAAGACCATCCCATCGTGGTCGCGGGTGGCCACGCCGCTTTTAACCCGGAACCAATCGCACAATTTATTGATGCTGCAGTTTTAGGTGACGGCGAAGAAGCAGTTCTGTTGATCTCAAATATTGTCAAGGCCTGGATAAATGCTGGTCGTCCCGATGGCCGCGAAGGTGTGCTTTTGGAACTCGCCAAAAGTGGATGCGTGTACGTCCCGCGTTTTTATGACGTTGAATACTTACCCGACGGTCGCATCAAGCGGGTTGTCCCAAATCGAGCCGATGTCCCTTCGCGGGTCACGAAATTCACCCTGATGGACCTAGATGCCTGGCCATATCCCAAGGCGCCACTTGTCCCACTTGCTGAAACCGTCCACGAACGTATGAGTGTCGAAATCTTTCGCGGGTGTACCCGCGGTTGCCGCTTCTGTCAAGCCGGAATGATTACAAGGCCGGTACGCGAGCGCAGCATCACAAGTATTGCCGCCATGGTAGAAAACGGATTAGAAAAAACCGGTTTTGAAGAAGTCGGCTTACTGTCACTCTCTAGTGCGGACCACTCTGAAATTGGAGACCTGGCACGGAACTTGGCCGACCGCTATGAAAAAACTCAGACCTCACTCTCCTTACCCAGTACCCGCGTTGACGCATTCAATGTCGATTTGGCTAACGAACTCTCCCGCAACGGTCGTCGAAGCGGATTAACTTTTGCCCCTGAAGGTGGAAGTGAACGAATCCGTCGAGTGATCAATAAACTCGTCACCGAAGAGGATTTAATTCGGACGGTAACAACGGCTTACGGCGCCGGTTGGCGAAACGTAAAATTATATTTCATGTGTGGGCTACCCACCGAAACCGACGAAGATGTTTTACAAATTGCCACAATGGCGAGGGAAGTAATTCGAGCAGGGCGTGAAGCAAGTGGCCGACGTGATATCAAATGCACCGTATCAATCGGTGGGTTTGTCCCTAAACCCCATACCCCATTTCAGTGGGCCGCGCAGCTTGATCACGAGTCAACGGATGCCAGATTGCAAAAACTCAAAGACGCAATTAGGAATGACAAGGAATTTGGTAAGGCGATTGGTCTGCGCTACCACGACGGTAAACCAGGGATCATTGAAGGAATACTTTCCCGCGGCGATCGCCGAGTGGGCAACGTTATTGAAACCGCGTGGAAAAACGGTGCGCGCTTTGATGGTTGGAGTGAGCACTTTTCATTCGAACGCTGGATGGAGTCGGCCAACTACGCTTTAGAAAACACCGGCGTTGACGTTGACTGGTTCACGACCCGCGAACGCGATTACACCGAAGTCCTCCCATGGGATCACTTGGATTCCGGCCTTGACTCGGAGTGGTTGTGGGAAGACTGGCAAGACGCACTGTCCGAGGTTGCCGTTGACGACTGTCGGTGGACTCCATGCTTTGACTGCGGAGTGTGTGAGCAAATGGATACCGAGATTCAGGTCGGTCCCACCGGTGTTATTGATTTGCCCATGCCAGTCCCTCGAGTGTCGCCGGTTTTGGTTCAGGGTCTATGCGGGCAGATCTAATGGCCAGATTTCTTATGAGCAGATTGTGTTCCCGTGACTAATAAGCCGCCCGAACGTGATCTAGCGCCAACGATTCAAAAATTGCGGCTGCGTTATGCCAAGCGTGGCCGTCTTCGGTTTTCCAGTCACCGGGATTTCCAGCGGGCACTGGAGCGTGCCCTGCGCAGAGCCGGGGTCCCGATTGCCTACAGCGCCGGATTCTCACCGCACCCGAAAATTTCCTACTCCAACTCGGCTCCAACCGGGGTAGCGAGTGAAGCCGAATACGTGGAAATCGGGGTTACCCAGCTATGTGACCCCCACAAGTTGCGGGCCGAACTGGATGCAGCGTTGCCCTTCGGCCTAGATGTGATTGAAGTGGTTGTAGCGACGTCAAGTGATTTCGCGGCTCGACTCGAGGCCAGTTTGTGGGAGATGGAAATCTGCGCGGCCACCCCGGAGGTTATGGGTTCGGTGGCAAAACTTCTGGAATCCACCGAAGTATTGGTGGAACGCATGACTAAGTCGGGACTGAGAGTTTTTGACGCTCGAGGCGCCATTCTCCTCATGGAAAGCGTGGCTCATAGCTCGGTAACCGCCCCCGCAGAGACCCAAATGCTGCCGGAGTGTGTCATACTTCACGTGGTAGTCCGACATATCACTCCGTCGGTTCGACCCGATGATGTACTTACTGCACTGAAGCAAGTGGGAAATCTCGTGCCGCTTAAACCTGTAAGGGTGACCAGGCTGGCGCAGGGTCCACTGACCGAAGTGAGTATTTCGATCGGGGATCCATTTGATCCTGATCGAGTGCTTGTATAGCTCAACATCATGTGGCGGTAGGGGAAGTCGCAGCGCATCACGCGCGAACCCCGATCGCAGCCCTAAAAGCTTGTAGTAGCGCGCACCACCCTGTCAGGGGGTCTTTGACCCAGTGGCAAACAAATGGTTGTGTTACACACGGACCCGAATGCGGGTGATGCCGCATTTCTAAAGGAGCGACCATCATGGTCGAAGAAACACCCGCAGTAAATGAAGCACCGGTCGTCAAAAAAACTCGTCGCGCCGCATCTCGCCCAGCCGGACCCGCGATCAGCGCCCCGACCACCCCCAAAATCAAACCTGTAGAGAAAGCCGAGCCTGTAAAGAAAGCCGAGCCTGCCGAAAAAGCTGCTAAAAAAGTGGCCAAGAAGGCCGCAAAGCCAAAGGCACCACTTTTTCAAGTCGCTGCGGAAGCGCCCGCAGCGCCCACAGTGCCACAGTGCCCACAGTGAACACGGTGCCCACAGTGCCTATAGAACCCAAGAAGGTCAGCGCACCGATCAAGGCAAAAGGTAAGGCCACCAAGAAAGCGGCCATTGTCGGTCCCCTCGATAGTGATACCCAAGTGGCACCGGATGCGCCGGGGGAGTCACTGGAGTCACAGGAGGACAGCGAGGAATCATCGAAAAACCCACGTCGTCGACGAGGTGGCCGCGGCCGCCGTCGCAAGCCTGATGGCACAGTTGATGTGGGAACCGACGAAAACTCGACAGAGGAAGATGAAAACCAGGAGTCAATGGATGAATCTGCCACTGATGCGGCAGAGGACGACGAAGATCCAGCAAGTGCCGGCACAAAGCGCCGCCGCCGCCGCCGACGCGCTGGGCAAGGCGACGAATCAGAAAATGACGACCCCAACACGGTCGTCCGGGTTCGCGAGCCACGCCGCAAGCAGAATGAAGACATCAAGGGCTCAACTCGCATCGAAGCTAAGAAACAGCGTCGGCGCGAAGGCCGGGATCAAGGTCGTCGTCGCGCGCCGATCTTGACCGAGGCCGAGTTCTTGGCCAGACGTGAATCCGTTGATCGAATCATGGCAATTCGTCAACAGGGCGACAAAACTCAGATCGCAGTCTTAGAAGACGGGGTCTTAGTTGAGCACTATGTAACCCGAGGTTCAGCAACCTCTCTAGTCGGCAACGTGTATATCGGTCGGGTGCAGAACGTGCTACCCAGCATGGAAGCCGCATTCGTTGATATTGGTAAAGGCCGCAACGCGGTCCTCTACGCGGGCGAGGTCAACTGGGACGCTGCCGGACTGGAAGGTAATGAAAAGCGTATTGAGTTAGCACTCAAGCCGGGTGATCATATTTTGGTGCAGGTGACAAAGGACCCGGTTGGACAAAAAGGGGCTCGTCTCACAAGTCAAATTTCGCTGCCTGGCCGATTCCTGGTCTATGTCCCTGATGGCTCAATGACCGGGATTAGTCGCAAACTCCCCGAAAATGAACGCAACCGTCTCAAGACCATCCTCAAACGCGTAATGCCAGAAGATGCTGGAGTAATTGTTCGCACGGCAGCCGAAGGTGCACCAGAAGAAGCGCTTGAACAAGACGTGCAGAGATTGACGGCCCTCTGGGAAGATATTTCCAGCAGTAACAAAAGCACCAACGCGCCATCGATGCTTTATGCCGAACCTGACATCGCAATCAAAGTGGTGCGAGATATTTTCAACGAAGACGTCAACAAGATGGTCGTTTCCGGTGATACCGCTTGGACAACGGTTGACGCATACATCAGCGCGGTTGCGCCCGATCTCCTTGATCGTCTCGAGCATTGGACCGATTCCAAGGACCTCTTCGGCCAACTTCGCGTCGACGAACAAATCCTGAAAGCGCTTGATCGCAAGGTCTACCTTCCTTCGGGTGGTTCACTCGTCATTGATCGCACCGAGGCCATGACCGTTGTTGACGTCAACACTGGCAAGTTCACCGGAGCGGGTGGAAACCTTGAAGAGACCGTCACCAAAAACAACGTGGAAGCCGCCGAAGAAATCGTGCGTCAGCTTCGACTGCGAGATATCGGTGGAATCATTGTGGTTGACTTTATCGATATGGTGCTGGAAAGTAATCGTGATCTCGTCCTGCGCCGGCTCATTGAGTGTCTTGGGCGTGACCGCACCAAGCATCAGGTCGCTGAAGTGACATCCCTTGGCTTAGTTCAAATGACTCGTAAGCGAATCGGGTCGGGCCTGATCGAATCCTTCTCCCACGAATGTGATGCTTGTAATGGCCGGGGAATCAAGGTTTCCCTCAATGAGGAGCCGCACCTCGAAGCCCCGGTGCGGTACCGTCGCCCAGCTAACGCGGTGGACCCAGCAATGGTCGCGGCAAAGGCCCTGGAGGCAGCACAGGCAAATGAGCAGGCTCAAGAACTGGCTCAAGAACTGGCCCAAGAGCAACCGACTCCCGGGTTGGAATCCGCTGGAGCGGAATCAGATCCGGTGTAGTCAGAAAATACATGTCCCCGTATGATTCATCAGCCGGGGTGAGTACCCCCCAGTCAGCCCTAATACGTAAGACCGACAGGAGTTCGTGGTGTACGCCATAGTTAAAGCCGGTGGACGGCAAGAGAAGGTTGCAGTAGGCGACCTAATAGTGGTAGACCGGGTTCCCGGTGCTCCAGGATCAACCTATGAGCTCCCAGCGGTGCTCTTCGTTGAAGATGGCAAGGTCACCACGGACGTGTCAGCACTCGCCAAGGTCAAGGTAACCGCCGAAGTCATTGATCATCATCGCGGCGTGAAGATTGACATTCTTAAGTTCAAGAACAAGACCGGCTACCGTCGTCGTCAGGGCCACCGCTCTGAACTGACAAAGGTCAAGGTCACCAATATTGCGGCAGGGAAGTGAATCATGGCACATAAGAAGGGTGCATCGAGCTCCCGAAACGGACGCGACAGTAATGCCCAGCGCCTTGGAGTAAAGCGTTTTGGGGGTCAAGAAGTTAACGCCGGTGAAATCATTGTTCGCCAGCGCGGTACCCACTTTCACCCGGGAAACAATGTTGGACGGGGCAAGGACGACACCTTGTTCGCATTGACCCCCGGGATGGTCGAGTTTGGCACTGCCCGTGGCCGCCGAGTTGTCAACATTGTCCTTGGAGCGTAATCCTCCAAACTTTGTTTTAGCAAGGAAGGCGGGTCCACTTGGACCCGCCTTTTTTCATTTCATGAACGGATAGGCAGGCAAGCTGATGGCAACATTCGTTGATCAAACGACAATCCACGCCCAGGGCGGTAACGGTGGGCATGGCTGTGCATCTGTAATGCGCGAGAAATTCAAGCCCCTCGGTGGGCCCGACGGCGGCAATGGTGGGCGCGGTGGCGACGTCATCGCTCTCGTTGACCCTCAGGTCACAACTCTTATGGAGTTTCACCACACTCCGCACCGCACGGCGACAAACGGAAAACCTGGCCAGGGGTCCAACCGGAATGGTGCGAATGCCGAGGACATTGTTCTTCACGTTCCAGCCGGCACGGTTGTGCGCGACGTTAGTGGTGGCGTACTTGCGGACTTGGTTATTCCAGGCGAAACTTTTGTAATTGCTCGCGGTGGCCGTGGTGGACTGGGTAACGCTTCCCTCGCATCCCCCAAACGCAAGGCTCCAGGTTTCGCTCTGCTTGGCGAACCGGGGAGTCAAAGCGATATTGTCTTGGAGCTTAAAACTGTCGCCGACGCGGCGCTCGTTGGTTTTCCCAGTGCCGGTAAGTCAAGTGTGATCGCTGCGATGAGTGCGGCCAGACCAAAGATAGCCGACTACCCATTCACCACCTTGGTACCAAATCTTGGTGTGGTGACCGCCGGCGACGTCGTGTACACGATCGCCGACGTCCCTGGACTAATTCCCGGCGCTAGCCAAGGAAAAGGTTTGGGTCTTGATTTCCTACGCCATGTTGAACGTTGCAGTGTAATTGTCCACGTAGTCGACTGCGCAACCCTTGAGCCCAATCGTGATCCCTTGACCGACTTGAAAATCATTGAGTCCGAACTCGAGCAGTACGGCGGTCTTGAGGAGCGCCCGCGCCTTGTCGTATTGAATAAGATTGACGTTCCTGAAGCCCGCGACCTTGCCGACATGGTGAAGCCCATGATCGAGGAAATGGGTTACCCAGTTTTTGAGATTTCTGCGGTCTCCCGCGAAGGCTTGCGACCATTGAGTTTTGCTATTGCCGTACTCATTGCCGAAAAACGTGCCGTTGAGGCAGCAGTTGAAATGCCCCGAATCATTCTTACCCCGAAAGCGGTGGACGAATCCGGCTTCACGGTGACCCTTGAGGAAGAAGGTTTCCGGGTTCGTGGTCAGCGTCCTGAACGTTGGATCCGACAAACCGATTTCAGTAATGACGAAGCGGTCGGCTACCTTGCAGACCGACTTGCACGACTTGGAGTGGAAGAGGAATTGATTGTCGCCGGAGCTACGCCAGGGTGCGCGGTCATGATCGGTCCAGAAGAGAATGCGGTGGTCTTCGATTGGTTCCCTTCAGTTGGTTCCGCCAGCCAAGGGCCACGCGGAAGTGATTCGCGGCTTGAAACTCGTACCGAATACTTGTCCTAATGACAACAACACGGAATTCAATTGCGCGTGCTAATCGCATTGTTGTCAAAATTGGCTCGTCTTCCCTGTCTTCTGTTGGGGGTGGGCTCAAAAAAGACGTGATCGAACGTCTCGCTGACGCCGTAGCCCGTAGACGCAATAGTGGCCACGAAATTATCGTTGTCTCAAGTGGTGCGATCTCAACTGGAATGCCAGCACTGGGTCTCACCAAGCGCCCAAAAGACTTACCCACCCAGCAGGCGGCAGCGAGTGTGGGACAAGGAATTTTGTTGGCTGCTTACACGGAGGCTTTCGCACGACACAACATCACGGTTGGACAAGTGTTACTGACAAGCGAGGACGTCACCCGACGCAGTCATTATCGAAATGCGCAACTGACTTTTGACCGGTTACTCGAACTTGACGTGCTTCCTATCGTCAATGAAAACGACACGGTGGCAACCGACGAGATTCGATTGGGTGACAACGATCGACTTGCAGCACTCGTTGCTCATGTAACCAACGCACAAGCCCTGGTGTTGCTCTCTGACGTTGACGGTCTTTACGACGGGCCACCGCACCGCCCCGACTCGCGACGTGTTCCTGAAGTTGGGCATCACTCCGAACTCGCAACCATGCGTATCGGTGGGATTGGCACTGAAGGAATCGGCAGTGGCGGTATGGCTACCAAAGTTCAGGCGGCTCGAATTGCATCCGCTGCTGGGGTTCCGACCCTTCTTGCGGCAACCAGTCAGATCAGTGACGCATTAGGGGATGCCAGCGTCGGTACCGCATTCGCACCAACGGGTAAACGCAGTTCGCTTCGTCACCTGTGGCTTGCTCACGCAACAACTCCAACCGGTTCGGTGATTCTTGATCCTGGCGCTGTTGAGGCGGTTGCGGTACGCCGACTTTCGCTGCTCCCTGCCGGAATCACCCAGGTGACCGGAATGTTCTTAGCCGGTGACCCGGTTGATATTTGCGGACCGGATGGAAATCCATTTGCCCGCGGACTGATCACCTACGACTCCGCCGAACTCCCCGAAATTTTGGGTCGGAATACGAAGGAGCTCGCTAGCGAGCGTGGAGCAGCCTATGAACGCGAGGTCATTCACCGTGATGACCTTGTTCTCCTTGAACCATGAGCAAACCAGAGGTTAGGCTGAAGCCGTGAATACCGTTAAAGAGGTTGCCCAGCTCGCGAAAAATGCGGCCCGTGGATTGCGCATGCTCACCCGCGATCAAAAAGATGAAGCACTTCGAGTAATCGCAGCAAGACTCAAAGCTGAAAAAGAGTACATCGGAGCGGAGAATCACAAGGACCTTGAAGCAGCGAGAGCGGATGGAACATCCGACGCTCTCATTGATCGACTGACCCTCAATGGTGAACGCATTGAGGCTATTGCGAACGCGCTCATTGATGTCGCAGCACTACCAGACCCGGTTGGGGAAGTTGTTCGCGGCTACACCCTGCCCAACGGTTTGCAGGTTCGACAGACCCGGGTCCCCCTAGGTGTCGTTGGCATGATCTACGAAGCTCGGCCCAATGTCACCGTTGATGCTGCCGGGCTCTGTCTCAAAAGTGGCAATGCAGCACTTCTGCGCGGCTCCTCTAGTGCCTACAACACAAACGTTGCCCTCATTGACGTGATGCGAAAGGCGCTTGTTGAGGTCGGTATTTCCGAGGATGCAATTGCAATGGTTCCCGGCCATTCACATGAATCGGTCACAGAGTTGATGCAGGCGCGTGGTTTGGTTGATGTGCTGATTCCTCGAGGTGGAGCATCATTAATTCAAAATATTGTCAAAAATTCACTCGTTCCCGTAATCGAAACTGGGGTTGGCAATTGTCACGTTTACGTGGATAAAGACGCGGACCTTGACATGGCCGTTGACATTGTTCTCAATAGCAAAACCCAACGGGTGAGTGTATGTAATGCGGCCGAAACCCTGCTCGTCCATGAAGCCATCGCAGATGAATTCCTTCCGAAATTATTCGCTGAGTTCAAAGCACGCTCGGTCACCGTGCATGGTGATGAAAAAATGGAACATTATGCAATTGCGTCAGGTGTTGATTGGGTGCCCGTCAGCGACGAGGATTGGGCGGCCGAGTACTACTCAATGGATATCGCCGCGGGAATTGTTCCCAGTGTTGAATCAGCCGTGGAGCATATTCTCACTTGGTCATCGGGTCACACCGAAGCAATCGTCTCCAGTAGTGCTCCGACAATCGCCTATTTCACATCGGCGGTTGACTCAGCGGCCGTGATGGTGAATGCCTCAACCCGATTCACTGACGGTGGGGAATTCGGATTTGGAGCCGAAATCGGGATCTCGACTCAAAAACTTCACGCCAGAGGACCGATGGGCCTCACCGAGCTCACCACCACGACTTATATCGTCTCGGGTAACGGTCAAGTCCGAAAGTAGTCACGGGATAGAGTATGCCCGTAACCGGATTTAGGGAGTGACATGGATTTTTCAGTTGTAGCGCGCATGGGTGAAGTCCTTGCCAGCGAAGAGGCCGGTGGCGAGATCAGCCCCTTTATTATTGGTGGGTTTGGTTTGCTAGTGCTAGTCATTCTGCTCATCATCACCGTCATGCTTAACGTAGACCGCTAACCGTTCGTGCATTACCGGATCGGAATTCTTGGCGGATCATTTGACCCGATCCACCAGGCACACTGCAAAGCCGCAAAAATTGCACGCGAGATCGCTGCCCTTGATTTCATCTACCTTGTCCCTGCCGGGAGTCCCTACCACCGAGAGCCGGTGGAAGCCAGTAGTAAACAACGCCTGGCAATGTGCACGTTGGCATCGAAAGAGCACGATTGGCTCAGAGTGAGCAGGGTTGATATTGATCGAATTGGCAACACCTACACGATTGACACGATCAATCAATTCGCGGCCGATTTTGCAGAAGAAAACCCCAACGACAGCGTTGAGTGGTTTTTGATCCTGGGGGCCGACGCCTATCACAGCTTCCCCCAGTGGAAAGAGCCGAAAGCGATTGCTAAAAAAGTCAGCATCATCGTTATAGCACGACCAGGGGGGATCCACCAAGAACTCAAAGAATTCCCGTGCGACTTTATTGACGTACCGGGCTGGGAGATTTCCAGCACCGACATCAGGCGTAAAATTCGTCTCGACGAATCAATCGCCCAACTGGTGAACGCCAACGTTAATGACTACATCACGACCAACAAGTTGTACGCCAACCGATGAGATAGGAAACCCTCACCACATGCCCGCATTACAAAGCGCTATTGACTCTGCATTAATCGCCGCCCAGGCGGCCGCCGACAAACTCGCGACCGACATTGTGATTCTTGACGTCAGTGAACAACTCGTGATCACGGACTGCTTTGTTCTGTGTTCAGGAGCGAGTGATACCCAGGTCAGGGCAATTGTGAACGCAATCGAGGAAGCCTTGCACATGGCAGGAGAAAAGCGATTGCGCAAGGAAGGAACCGGCGAGGCAACCTGGATTCTCATTGACTACGGCGACATTGTGATCCACGTTCAATTGGCCGAAGAGCGAATCCACTACGCCCTCGAGCGACTGTGGAAAGACTGTCCCGTGATTGCGTTACCCGAATCAATTAACACCGAGCGTTAATTGTGAGTACTGGGCGCACCGTTGTTTTTTGGCGACATGGTCGCACCGAGTGGAATGAGCAACACCGCTTTCAGGGCCAAACTGACATTCCGTTGGATGAAGTGGGACTCGAGCAAGCCAATGAAGCTGCTCGACTGCTGGCGGGCCTGCGACCATCTCGGATCATTTCCTCAGACCTGGTCCGAGCCTCGCGAACGGCCCAAGTGTTATCGGAGTTGGTGAACCTTAACGTTGACACCTTTGCCGGATTGCGGGAAACAAACGCTGGAACCTGGGAAGGCCAAACCCGGGAAGCACTCATTGCCAATCATGGAGATGAACTCGCCGCGTGGGCAGCGGGATCGAATCTGCGTCCTGGTGGTGGCGAGACGCGCATGGAGGTAGCCCATCGGGTTATCGAAGTAATCAATCGTGAGCTCAACAGTGTCGGTAGCCAGGAAACTCTGGTCGTTGTGACCCACGGCGGTAGCGCCAGAGCCGCAATCGCCATGATGCTGGAACTGCCACCGGAGCACTGGGCGGCCTTGGGAGTTCTTAGTAACTGCGCGTGGTCGGTTCTCAGTGAAAAGGACTCACCATATGGGCCGCCGTGGCGACTGCAGGAGTACAACGCGAGGTCACTGCCCGTCCCAGCCCTAGGAGATGACCGCTAGGTCGCCACGGCTATGCTTTGTCCTCCCATCAAAGCGCTCATTCAATGCTTTAACTTGGGGCTGTGGCGCAGCTGGTAGCGCACCTGCATGGCATGCAGGGGGTCAGGGGTTCGAGTCCCCTCAGCTCCACTTTCTTCAGCCCCCGCTCGACTGCTTGACTGCTCAGTAACTGAAAAAGTCAGACGAAGTATCCTTGCTTGAGTAAAAATTCTCGGGAAAACCCATTCTTGTACTCGAGCCTTAACTTTTTAAGTGGATTTGTGTCAGCGTCGGTTAAGTGAAATGGATCCGCGAATAATTACTTGGTTATGCGACTTGCCATAGAAGTGTGTGTAATCTCTGCCTTACCAGCCTCGTTACTGGACTGCGAACTTCAAACGACGAAAGGCACCCCGTGACTCTGACCTTGACCCTGCCCGCAACGGTACGAACCCAGGCCTATATCGGTGGTGCATTTGTTGACGCCACGAATGGCGACACTTTTGACTCGCTCGCACCAGCTACGGGACGAGTAATCACCCAGATTGCTGCATGCTCGGATGCCGATGTTGACGTAGCAGTTGCTTCTGCGAGAGCCGCATTTGAATCTGGTTCATGGAGTGCACAGTCACCGGCGCAGCGCAAAGTCATTTTGATGAAACTTGCAGACTTGATCGAAGAAAATGCGGAAGAGCTAGCGGTAACGGAGTCGATCGATGCCGGTAAGCCCATTACCGAGTGTCGAACATTTGATATCCCAGATACCGTCAATACGATTCGCTGGTACGCCGAAGCGGCAGACAAAGTTTTTGGGAAAATCTCGCCGACCGGGCCTGATGCGTTGGGCATGATTGTTCGTGAACCCATTGGGGTTGTCGGCGCGGTTTTGCCGTGGAACTTTCCAGCCGCAATGCTGGCCTGGAAACTGGCTCCTGCCTTGGCCGCCGGCAACTCAATCGTTGTAAAGCCTGCTGAACTTTCATCACTCACCACACTGCGCATCGCTGAACTTGCAACACAGGCTGGTGTGCCCGACGGTGTGTTCAATGTGGTCACCGGACTTGGGCACGTTGCAGGCAAAGCACTGGGACTTCACATGGATGTGGATCTGATTGCGTTCACCGGCTCAACTGAGGTTGGCAGGTACTTCCTTAAATACTCGGCTGAGAGCAACATGAAAGAAATTGTTCTGGAAATGGGCGGGAAGAGCCCTCAGATTGTGATGCCCGACTGCGCTGACAAAATCGAAACCATTGCGCAAGAGCTGGCTGAAGGCTCTTTTTGGAACACCGGGCAGAACTGCAGCGCTGGGTCTCGCATCCTGGTCCATAATTCAATTCGTAGCGAAATAGTTGCAGCGCTGGCAAAAGTCGCCAATAGCCGTGTTGTCGGGGATCCATCTGATCCTGACACTGCACTTGGCCCAGTAATCGAAGAAGCAGCGCTGGATCGGATCTTGGGTTATGTCAATGGAGCAAAGGCAGAAGGCGCAGAGGTTGCATGCGGGGGAGTACGACTGTTCGAGGAAACCGGAGGCTGGTTCGTCGGGCCGACAATCCTTAATGGAGTAACTCCTGACATGACGGTTGCACGAGAAGAAATCTTTGGACCGGTCGTGAGTGTTATTGGTTTCGACACCGAAGCAGAAGCAATTGCGATTGCTAACGGCACCGAGTACGGCTTGGCCGCTGTGATTTACACCGATGAACTTGAAACTGCAATCCGCATGGCGCGAGCAGTGCGAGCAGGAACGGTCGCGATAAACGGGTACTCCGAAGGGGATATCAGCACTCCGTTTGGTGGTTACAAAATGTCCGGGTTCGGTGGCCGCGACAACGGGATCGAGGCCCTTGAGCAATACACCGAACTCAAGACGATTTGGATCACGTTGCGTAACGCGTAAATTGCAACGCTTAATGTGACGAGTTGGTCGCGCTGCGGAATTCAGTGTGAATTCTTGCGTCGAGGTCGTCAAGCTCGTTGAGAATCGCCCCCGCAGCCCAAATTTGGTTGCGTTGGCGGGAGGTGAGCGGTTGAATAATTTCGGCCGACTCCAAACGCTTGAGCGCGGCGTAGGTTCCACTAGTTCCAATTTCCAACCACTCTTGTGCGTCGGCTGCCGTAATCACCGGTTGGGCTTGAAGCAGTTCAAGTAAGCGGTTGGGAGCACTGCTCTTACGGCTCCTACCGAGTATTTGTTGCCAATCAATGGAAATCTGTATCAGGTTGTTGGCCGTTACCGCTGATTCGTTGGCGGCGATTCTGGTTGCGGACGCAAATGAGCGGAGTATCGGCTCAAGGTCACCATTGCGAAATAACTCCAAAGAAGCGAAATAGTTTTCACGAGAAGAGACGAGCGCCGCAGCCATTGGAATGACGGTGTGTTGCGTTATTCCGCGAACTCGCAAAATAGCATTTATCAGTGCACGTCCGATCCGGCCGTTGCCGTCGGTGAAGGGGTGAATCGTTTCGAATTGTGCATGTGCGATCGTCGCTTGCAGGAGTGCGGGGAGATCGGTGCGATTACAAAATACGATCAGGTCTTCGACTAACTCAGGTACTACTTCCGGTGGCGGTGGGATCAGAAGCGCCCCGCGTGGTGAGTGATCGCTGCCACCTACCCAATTTTGCACATCTCTGAGCCGGCCGGCGTAGTTCGATTCGAGACTGTCGCCGGACATAAGAATTCGGTGCGCGTCCAGTACCTGTTGGAGACCAATGTGGCGATCGGCTGTCACCGAACTCAACAGTTCGAAAATTGCAGCCGTGGCCGCAACCATGGAGGTGGCCGAGTCATTAGACCGGTTTCCATGACTGGCCCGCGCGTAGTCTTCGCTGCTGGCCGCGATCAGCTCGATTTTTGAACTTGCTATCGACTCGGTTCGCAGGAGCAATGACGCGATCGGTGCCAAAACGCCCCCTGCGATCGCCTCTAGATGGACGATCCTGGCGGTGGCCTCATCTAGGTGTCCCGCGAGTTCTGCAGGAATCGTGGGGGAAAGGTCCTTTATCTGTTCCGGAATGCAGACGGTGATCTCGCGAAACGTTCGATCCTCGCGCGTACCGGATCGCATTTTTTGCTGCCAGGGCCGAACTCGCCGGGAAGCCGTCGGAATGGATAACATGGAATAACGTTATCTTTATTCCATGTTAATAGCAATAACATGGAATACGAAGCCCACTATTCCATGTTATTCGGCTCAACCGATGGGTTCGCTCTCAAATGCAGGGCCTTTTCGGGTGGCCAAGAAGGACCCGATCAGGATCAGTGGGAAGCCAATGACCAGGCCCAAAGTGATCGGTTCACTTAAGACCAGTACACCCAGGACCACGGCCACGGCCGGGTTGATGTAGGTAATCACCGTTGTTCGCGCAGGTCCGACTTCGGCAACCAGTGAGAAGAACAGGATGAAAGCCAGTGCCGTGCAGACGGCGCCAAGGACAGCAACCGAGAGCCACACGTTTGCCGGAACGGATTCGGTGGGGCGACTGATGAATGCCAGCGGTGCATAGATAACCGAGTTAATCACCATTGCCATTGCGATAGCGGCGAGAGCCGGGGCGGCAGAAAGCTTCTGGGAGACAATGATCGGTCCCAACGCGTAGCCGATCACCGTGATGATGAGCAGTGCGGCGGAAAACAACTCCGACCCGGAAACATCAAAGCCAACGAGCGCCCCAACCCCCAAGACCCCGATTGCTAACCCGAGAACTCGATTGCCGGTAATCCGGTCGTCGATCCCCAGCCGCCAAGCAAAGACCGCGCTGACAATCGGCACCGCCGCGATCAGCAACCCGGTCATCGAACTACTCAATTTGATTTCAGCAAAGGTGAGTGCGCCGAAGGGGAACGCGATTTCAACGATGGCAAAGACAAAAACCCATTTCCAATATCCCTTGAGTTGGCGCAGATAGCCACGCTTAATCACAACCGGCATCATGATGATTGCCGCAAGGAAAACTCGAAGGAAAATAATGACTTCGGGGGACAGGTATTCGACGCTTACTTTGATCAGTAGGTAGGGCAACCCCCAAATCAGGCCCAAGCTTAAGAACAGGATCACACCGCGACGAGACATGACGGCACACTAGGGGAGTGGACAACTTGGGGCGCCCGCGCCATGTCTTGGTTCTGGGGGACTCACTCGCCTTCCAAGGTCCGCAGGGAATCGTCGCCCCGTCGGATCCGCGGCTATTTACTAACACCGCAGCGGCTCACCTGGCAGTGAAGCTTGGCGCGCCCGTCCAAGTCGACCTGGTCGCGCGCGAGGGCTGGACTTCACGGGATGCGTGGTGGGCGTTGACAAAGGACCCGGTTGTCTTTGGCACCTATTTACCCCGCGCTAGCGCGGTGATCATTGAGGTGGGCGGTATGGATCAATTACCAGCCGTTATACCGACGTATATACGTGAAGGTATGCCGTACCTGCGCCCTGGCGGCTTGCGCCGTCGCACTCGGCGGCTCTACCGAGACCTCGCACCCAAGATCATGGGACTCACCGGTGGTCTCATGCGGCAACTACCCCAGGGCGCTACCGACCGTTACCTGACTCGAATTGTTCAGGCCGTCCGCGCGATCTCGGGTGACATTCCGATTATTGCCATGACACCCTCACCCCATGACAGCGCGTATTACCCGTCCCAGAAATACCACGCTGCCTCACGGGCGTCGGCACTCATCTGGGCGGCGTCCCTTGGTGTTCCTATCGTGGACATCGAAAATATTGTTCTTGCCGGTCTTGCCTCCGGTGATGCGAATCCTGATGGCATGCATTGGGCGTGGGAAACCCACGAACTAATAGGGCACGAGCTGGCGCGCGTATGTCCCTTCAAGTGAATTACTCATGAATGACGGGAGTTCATGCAGCCCAATAATGACGAATCTCATCCCGAAAACGAAGCACTTGAACTTTTTTGAGTTGTAGCCATCCTTATGGCTATGAGTGTTGCAGAGCAGTTGCCATTAGCAGATGTAAAGAATCGTCTTTCTGAGGTTGTTGATCTAGTTGTTTTGACGAAGAAAGAAGCCATTGCGTTGGTGAGCCGTAGCAATTGATGCAATGGCAGATTTCCTGGACGGCAACAGGGCGTCGGTCTTTCATCAAACTTCCTGAAAAAGTGGTAATAGCTGCTATTGAATTTATCTATGGACCGCTATCGGAGAATCCTCAAAGAGTTGGCAAAGAACTGCGTCTTGAACTCAGTGGGTTGCATGTTGCACGTCGCGGAGATTACCGAGTGATCTACCACATAAACAGTGACTTACCAGAGGTTGTGATTGATGTGATTTTATAAATATGGTTATTTAGCCATCACAATCACGGTTAATTTGCCAACATTGTTTTTCGCTCCACCGGGCGAAGTGGTGACTACGGTGACGACCGCTTTGCCAACCGACTTGGCTGTGATCCGCCAGAGTGTGGTTCCAGGAACACCAACCATGCCGGTTGCTGCGGGCGCCGCGTAGACGCCCTGTTTCACTTTGACGGACGTTGCTTTACCGGTGACTTTCGTGTCCCAGGTGTAGCCGGTGGTCGCATTAGTAGAGAGTGAAAGGGCGATCGATTCACCCGGGATCAGGCGCACCTGTGCGGGCAATTGGGTGACAACGAGGGTGGTGTCATTTTTCGCTGCGCTCGCGGGGGAGGTCAGCAGGCCCGTGGTCATAAAAACTGCCGCCGTGATAGCAATGATGGCTTTCCAGGAGTTCCTCGTGGCTCCGAGGATAACTCAGGGGAGGGAAATATAAAAGCTTCACGCATCGGTAGTCTTATCCGCGCACCCGTTCCTGAGAATCAGTGCCTGATGACACCCGTAAAAGGATGGTTGAACTTTCCGTGACCGACATGGCTACCAGTTCGGATCCCCGCGACGCCGAACGCTTTGACTTCGCTGCGATCCAACAGCGTTGGTTGCCGGTCTGGGATGAACTAGCGCCATTTCGCTCGGGGGATCCGGGTGATACTCGCCCAAAGAAATACGTGTGTGACATGTTCCCTTACCCATCGGGTGATTTACACATGGGGCATGCGGAGGCGTACGCAATCGGGGACGTGATCGCCCGCTACTGGGTGCTCAAGGGGTTCAATGTTTTGCACCCGATCGGTTGGGATGCCTTCGGACTACCCGCGGAAAATGCCGCGATCAAAAACAATGTTGATCCCGGCACGTGGACGTATGCAAATATCGAACAACAAAAGGTCTCAATGCGCAATTACGCGTGCTCATTCGATTGGGATCGGGTTCTCTACACGTGCGACCCAACCTATTACCGCTGGAATCAATGGTTCTTTTTAGAGATGTTCAAACGAGGGTTGGCCTACCGCAAATACAGCGCCGTCAACTGGTGCACCCAATGTCAAACGGTACTCGCAAACGAACAGGTTGTTGGTGGGCTGTGTGAGCGCTGTGATTCACAGGTCACCAAGAAAAAACTTGCCCAGTGGTATTTGCGCATTACCGACTACGCGGATCGCCTGCTCGAAGACATGGATCAGCTCGAGGGCCAATGGCCGGAGAAAGTTCTCCTTATGCAGCGCAATTGGATTGGGCGTTCCCAGGGCGCTCACGTTCAGTTTGTCATTGAAGGCCGCGATGAACCTGTGAGTGTGTACACCACACGCCCGGACACGTTATTCGGTGCGACATTTTTCGTGGTTGCAGCCGACTCTGATCTTGCCGCTGAACTCGCTGCGGGAACGCCAGCCGAAGCAGAGTTCAACATTTATTTGGACAAAGTGAAAGCTTCATCGGAAATGGATCGGCTGGAATCTGGCCGAGAAAAAACGGGTGTTTTCCTCGAGCGCTTTGCAATTAATCCGGTGAACGGTGAAAAAATTCCCGTGTATGCGGCGGACTACGTGCTCGCAGATTACGGAACCGGCGCGATCATGGCCGTACCCGCGCACGACCAACGTGACCTTGATTTCGCGCGTGCGTTTAATCTGCCGGTCACAGTTGTTGTCGACGGTGACGAAGATCCACGCGAAACCGGAATTGCAACAACGGACAACGGCGTGTTGGTCAACTCAGGCTCACTTGACGGACTGACCAAGACCGAAGCGATTCCTCGCATGATTGATGTGCTGCAGGAACGCGGCACGGGATCTGCTGCAACCAATTACCGGTTGCGTGACTGGCTGATCTCCCGCCAGCGTTACTGGGGAACACCAATTCCAATCATTCACTGTGAGGCGTGTGGTGAAGTTGCAGTCCCAGAGGATCAACTACCCGTTGAACTCCCCAGTACCGAGGGACTCGATCTGAGCCCCAAGGGAGTTTCACCACTTGCAACCGCGCACGACTGGGTCAATGTTGCATGCCCCAAGTGTGGCAAGCCTGCATTGCGCGACACCGACACCATGGATACGTTCGTTGATTCCTCGTGGTATTACCTGCGTTACGCAGATTCACAAAACTCCGACGCAGCATTTGATCCGAAGAAGGTCGCGGAGTGGTTGCCTGTTGATCAATACGTCGGTGGAGTAACCCACGCGATCCTTCATTTGCTGTACGCGCGCTTTTGGACCAAGGTCGCTTTCGACATGGGCTTGGTGAATTTTGTCGAGCCGTTTACTCGTTTACTCAATCAAGGCATGGTGCTCAAAGACGGCAGCGCAATGAGTAAGTCGCGTGGCAACCTGGTGCGTTTGACCGAGGAACTGGAGATCAACGGGGTTGATGCGATTCGGCTCTCCATGGTTTTTGCTGGACCACCGGAAGACGACATCGACTGGGCGGAAGTCTCGCCCTCAGGTTCCAAAAAGTTCCTGGCGCGCGCATGGCGTCTGGCGGGGGATGTCACGAGCGAGGTTGGCGCCGACAAGACAACGGGAGACCCTGCGCTGCGCAAGGCAACCCACAAGGCGATCCGTGACGGTGAACTCAACGTTGAATCCCTTCGTTTCAACGTGTTGGTTGCCCGCGTGATGGAACTGGTAAACGCCACCCGCAAAGCAATCGACACCGGTTGCGGACCAGCGGATCCCGCCGTGCGCGAGGCTGTTGAAACCGTGGCGATCATGCTCTCCGTCGTGTGTCCATACACGGCAGAAGAGATGTGGATGTTGCTGGGACATGAGCCAACTGTTGCCCGCGCCGACTGGCCAACCGTTGATCCAGCTTTGTTAGTTGAAGACTCGGTTACCTGCGTTGTTCAAATTGCTGGAAAGATTAAAGACAAACTTCAGGTGAGTCCCGATATCTCACAAGCCGATTTGGAAGTGTTAGCGATGGCTTCAACTGAGGTGATCCAAGCCCTTGCTGGCCAGGAAATCCGCATGGTGGTTGTCCGTGCGCCCAAGCTTGTCAACATAGTTCTTAAATAATCGGGCTTTGCGGTCATGGGTGGCGTAGCGGTAGTTACCGACAACAGCGCTGGAATCCCTGATGAACTAGTTTCTGAACTTGGCATACGCATTGTCCCTGTTGATGTTCTCGTTGACGACGTTGCATTGACAGCGGGTGTCTCAATTGACGTCGCGGAAGCTGTCAAGGACGGTAAAAAAGTAACAACCTCACGCCCCACACCCGATGCCTTTGTCAAGGTGTTTGAGTCCCTGGCACGTGATGGCTACGAACAAATCGTTGTCGTGACCCTGTCCTCAAAACTTTCGGGCACTTTTGATTCTGCAGTAATCGCAGCCCGCACCAGTCCAATTCCCGTGACCGTGCTGGATTCACGCAGTATTGGATTAGGTCTCGGGTTCTCCGTGATCAACGCGGCACGCACGTCGCAAACCGGTTCGAGCATCACTCAAATTCTCGAAGTGGTGGAAAGAAGTATTGCGTCCTCGCAAGTGTTTTTCTATGTCAACACTTTGGAATACCTCAAGCGCGGTGGACGAATCAGTCCGACAAGTGCTTTGCTGGGAACCGCCCTGTCGGTGAAACCGATCATGACAGTCGTCGACGGTGAAGTGGTGTTGAAGGAAAAAGTTCGCACCAAAGCCAAAGCGTTGGCGGAGCTTGTGAACCTTGCGGTGCAGTGCGCGCGGACTTGCGATCCCGCACTCATTGGACTGCAGTATTTTGGGGATCGCAGCCTCGTTGACCACTGCGCCCTAATGCTCGCCGAACAACTGCCCGATGTTGATTTACTCATTAGCGAAGTGAGTCCGGTCATTGGAGTTCATGCCGGTCCCGGGCTAGTTGGAATAAGCGTCGCTCGAGGAACGTCTAAGCGCATAGAAACATAGTCTTACGGCTAATACGCTTCACTTCGCTTGGCTACAGCAAGGGCCAGAACGACAAGCGCGTGGTCGTTAATTGTCACGATGATCCGGTAGTCACCTACCCGATACCGCCAGTATCCGCGCCGGTTGCCGGTTAATGCGTTGCCGCGTTGCCGCGTTGCCGCGTTGCCTCGGGCTCGGTAGTTGCGTCACGTCCAGCAGATAAGCGGCGATACGTCGTTGGATCGTCGGGTCCAGCTTGCCAAACTCGCCCTCGAAATCTGGGGTGGTGTCAACGCGCCAAGGGACTTCTTCGTTCACCGGTCAGCAGCGTCGTTGGTCGCGCGCCCTTGCGAGATCTCTGCTTCACCTAAACCAAGTTCGGTCAAGAGTTCGCTGATAGGGCGACTTCTCCCGCCGGATTCTTCAAAATTCCTGAGTGCTTCGTCACCCGCATAGGCATCCTCAAGATCTTCAAGATGAGCTTGAATAGCTTGGCGAACGTAGTAGCTTTTTGTCCGACCCGTGCGCTGCGCCAGAGTCTCCAAGCGTCTCTCTTCCTCAGCCGAAAGACGCACCGTCACCGTCATTGCCAACGCCATTCGCAAAACCGAAACCTTTTGTAACACATGTAAACAAAATACCACACTGTTGCAATACCCTGTCAGCTCATCCACAGGCTGTGTGTTCCTTCTTCCCCTGCGGGCTCGTTAACCTTAATTTCAAGACATGTTGGGAACCCGAAAAACCACAAGCACGAAGGCGTCAGACCGACTCAAACTCGCGTTAGCGGACTGGAAACTGGCGCCGCCACCCCAGGACTTCGTAGCACCTCCCGCCAAACGTCGAGGGACTAGACGGGGCGTGGACGAACCCGAATCAGCAGGTGCGCCGACTCGATCTAAAGCCGAGCCGAGGTTTCGTATGGGCAATTGGGATGGGCGCAGCATTCGGCCATTATTTTTCATCGTTGCCGCGATCCTTGCTGTTGTCTTAGGATTATGGTTTCTTGGACGACCCGCTGCGATTGAACCGGTAATCGTGGGCGTTGAATCTGAACTCGTTTTGGACGCCGGGAGTTCAACGGCTGAGGTCGTGGTTCACGTGGCAGGTTCGGTTAAAAATCCAGGCCTGTACCGGCTTGCAGTCGGTGCACGAATCGCCGACGCAATTGCGGCGGCCGGCGGTGTGAGCAAAAAAAACGCCGCGAATTCGGTGAACTTGGCGCGTGAAGTTGTCGACGGTGAACAAATCCTGGTGGGTCAAAATGCAACCGGTGGCGCTGGGGGAGGAATCAGTATCAACAGTTCCACAGCCAGTGAACTAGAAGATCTGCCAGGAGTCGGACCCGTTATCGCGGCTCGGATCGTGAGCTATCGCGAAGCGAACGGCCCGTTCACCTCGATTGATGCACTCGGTGAAGTCTCGGGAATTGGTGACTCAATCCTGGGCAGTGTCCGCGACATTGCCACACTTTAACGAGTTCTTCGATGGACCTGCGGCTACTCTTCCCAGCCATCGGTTTGTGGATCGGGGTTGCAGCAACCTTCTTCGTTACCGGTCACAATCCCGACCCGGTTATTCGCAACTCACATGCGCAGTTCGTCTTCACAGTATTGATCGTTGCATTGGTAATTGTGTGTGCGATTGGTGTCTACTTTCGGTGGCTGCGCCCCACTGAATTCGGTACTCAAAGATTTCGCGCTCGTGGGATCTTCGTAGTTTTCGTCCTACTTGGCGCTTTGACAACCGCGCTACAAATCAGCTCCCAAACAAGTGAGCCTTTAGCCGGATGGGTTAACCAAAAACCAATCGCCCAGATCAGTGGCGTGATCAGCACCGAATCTCAGACTCGAGCCACATCAACTGCGGCAGTGTGGAAATCCCCGAAAATACAGGTGCTTACCCTGTCGAGCGACTCGATCACGGTCGGGGAGGTGGCATATCAAATACAGGTGCCATTAACCGTTGAGGTTGAGCCGGAAGTTGTTGTCCCGCCACCGGGTACTGCAGTCGTTATTACCGGAAAATTAGGGAAGTCCTACCGCTACGGCAATTTCGCGGCGGGTGTGAGCGCGGTCAGCAGCATTGAAGTGCTCAGCACGCCAGGCTTTGTTGATTCACTCGCTCACACGATGCGCACAGGTCTCACGAATGCACTTTTTGGAATCGACGAACGTGGCGGTTCACTCGTTGCGGGGTTAGCAATAGGTGACGAGTCGGCGCTGCCCGGTGAGCTCAAGGACCAAATGCGTCTCAGTGGACTTGCCCACTTAACGGCCGTTTCAGGTGGCAATGTTGCGATCGTGTTGGCCATGGTGATTTTGGTCAGCATGGCTCTTGGTGTAAAACTCGTTGGCCGCGTTGTGCTCTCTCTCGGAGCCTTGGTTTTTTACGTGATCCTGGTGCAACCGCAACCCAGTGTGGTTCGCGCGGCAACCATGGGTGCAATTGTTGTCATTGCTTTCCTCGTTGGTGGGCGCACGGCTGGACCGTCAATCCTGTCAACAGCAGTAATCATCTTGCTGATTTTTGATCCCAGCCTGGGAATCTCGTGGGGATTCGCGCTATCGGTGTGTGCCACGGGCGGATTAGTAGTGCTCACCCCGATTTTGATGGAGTACGCGCAGAACACGCGGTACTTGGCGCGAACACCGCCCGTGATTCTTGCGGCAGCGATGTTGACGATCGCAGCACAAATTGCGACGCTGCCGGTGCTTATTGCAATGGGCACCCCGATCGGACTCGGCTCGGTGCCGGCAAACGTTCTAGCAATGCCCATGGTGCCGTTCATAACGGTTGGTGGGTTGCTCAGTTCGCTAGCCTCGCTGGTGAGCCCAGAACTTGCGCACGGTTTGGCACTTGTCAGTTCTTGGCCGGCAATGTGGATTGCGACTCTCGCGTCGTTCTTCTCGAGTTGGCCTACTCTCAGTGGCGTTGCCGTGCTGATCGCGCTAGCAGTCGTTGCGGTCGTGGTGGGAGTCGCCTGGTATTTCTCGCAACCGTTCATTGCGATTGGCGCAGGTGTCGCGTTGTTGCTATTTATTGTGATTCAAGGCACCCACTTCGCGCCGTGGAAAAATTGGCCGGGGGATTCATGGTCACTCGTCATGTGCGATGTCGGACAAGGAGATGGATTGGTATTGCGGGATCGAAGTGGCAGTGTCATGGTTTTTGACGTTGGCGGTGAAGACGCGGTGATCGATAACTGTCTCAAGGACTTGGGAGTCTCCGAAATCTCAGCGATCGTGCTCACTCACTACCACCGGGACCATATTGGGGGGATCGCCGGAGCGCTGCGTGGGAGAAGTGTTCAGCGAATAATTGCCACCGGCTACCACGAACCCAAAGAGCAATTCGATTATGTACTGCGTGAGATTCCTTCTGACATTCCACAATCCGAAGTGAGTGCCGGTCAGCAATACTCACTGGGAGACGTGACCGTGCAGGTCCTTTGGCCAGCTCGTTATATCAGTGAAGGGTCCATACCCAATAACGCCAGCGTTGTGGTCTTGGTAACAATCGAAGGCCAAGGGATTCTGCTAACCGGAGACATTGAGCGTGAAGCACAAGCGGAAATCATGCGCGAGGTTAAAAGCGTCGACGTGGACGTGGTCAAAATTCCGCATCACGGTTCGGCAAACCTCGACGAAGATTTTGCAGATTGGGCGAATGCAGAAATCGCGTTAATCAGCGTAGGCGAAGACAATGATTACGGTCACCCCGCACCGGAGGCGTTAAAGGAGTGGAGTGGGGCGCAAATCTTTCGCACCGACCAGGACGGTGCGGTATCGCTCACGCTTTCGAAAGAGGGAGTCTGGAGCGCTGTCACTCAGAGGTGAGAAACCCAAAGGTAAAGTGCTTATGCAATGCTTAGGTGTGCCTAATCGGATCACCATCGCGGTCGGAAGTGAAACCGTACTCGTGGATCGCGTAAAAGTGAATCTCACCGCCGCGGTCACCAAGGAAGTTCCCGACATCACTCGAATTCTCGTGGAGGCCTCGCACGATGAAGCCTCGGCAAATATTGCTCAAGCGTGTGCGCCGACACTTTTTGGGGAAGACGTCCTGGTGGTCATCGAGGGCATTGATGCACTAAATGACGACGGAGTTGAGTCACTTAAAGCAGTCTTGGCTGATCTACCCGAAAATGTATGGTTGCTTCTCACCCACCCCGGAGGCGTTAAACGCAAGCCACTAATCGACGCCGCCGTAAAGGCTGGCGGGGAAAAAATTGAGTGCAAGGAGCTCAAGCGCGGGCAAGATACGACATCTTTCCTCACCAAGGAAGTCACCCGTCGCAAACGCAAAATGACTTCGGCCGCATTGAACCTATTGGTCGAATCCTTTGGGCAAGACCTGCCTGCACTGACAAATGCAATCGGTCAACTATGTAGTGACGTTGAAGTCGACCCGATCGATGAAGTTCATATTCGTGCATATTTCGAAGGGACCGCGCCGATTAGTGGGTACGCGATCTCGGACGCGCTCTGGGACAAAAAGACCGCTGAAGCGATTAAGTTGCTACGGCAAAGTACTTTGGAATCAGATCCGGGTCGGGTCGGGGTAACCACCGTGACCGCTTTGGCCAGTGGGTTGCGGTCGATGATTTTGGTGGGAGGGTCGGCGCCGGGTGCAAGTGATAACGACGTTGCGCGTGAAGCGGGCTTGCCGCCGTGGAAAGTGAAGACGCTGCGCAGACAGTGGTCGCGGTGGAGTGGGGATCAACGTAAGTTGGCATCCCTTGTCGTCGCACTCGCGGATGCCGACCCAGCGATGAAAGGTGGAATCACAATTGGCTCAGCCCTTGACCCCGAGCAGAAGTTATTCGAGCTAGAAAAACTTGTGACCCGCACTCATTAGTGCGGGTCACAAAAGTTAGTGTGAAGATCTACAGGGCGGCGCTTTGCTTAGAGATCGAGCTTTTGCGGTTAGCGGCCTGATTCTGGTGGATGACACCCTTACGAACTGCAATATCTAGTTCACGGTTGGCGACGCGAGCGGCTTCAACCGTTGCGGTCTTGTCACCGGTGGCTAGCGCTTCGCGGAACTTGCGAACAGCCGAGCGAAGGGAGGACTTTACCGACTTGTTGCGAAGGCGAGACTTCTCATTGGTGAGAATCCGCTTCTTCTGCGACTTAATATTTGCCATAGTGGTTCTTTACTCTCAGTTCGAATTGTTGTCGAGGTCTCGTTGGTATAGCCGTCAAAGAGTACCCGTAGGCTAGGGGTCATTGGCCACCGGCCCGAAATCTTTGCCCGACCCGTCACCTGTGAGGAAAAACGTGAGTAGTCCGCGCCCGGGATCCACCGATCCAGCGGTTATACGCAACTTTTGCATCATTGCCCACATTGACCACGGTAAATCCACCCTCGCCGACCGGATGCTCCAGCACACCGGCCTAGTTGATGCTCGGTCTATGCGGGCGCAATACCTAGACCGGATGGATATCGAGCGGGAGCGCGGAATCACGATCAAGTCCCAAGCGGTCCGGTTGCCCTATGAGTCACCCGACGGCAATGAATACATCCTGAACCTGATTGACACCCCCGGCCATGTGGATTTTACCTATGAAGTCTCCCGGTCGTTGGCGGCTTGCGAAGGCGCTGTGCTTTTGGTCGATGCCGCTCAGGGGATTGAAGCCCAGACTTTGGCGAACCTCTATTTGGCCATGGAAAACGACATGGAGATCATCCCGGTTCTGAACAAAATTGATTTACCTGCCGCGCAGCCGGAAAAGTACGCGGCCGAACTCGCCAAAATTATCGGGTGCGATCCAGGGGACGTATTGAAAGTTTCGGCCAAGACTGGCGAGGGAGTTTCCGAACTTTTGGAACGGATCATTGAAAAAATTCCAGCGCCGAAAGGTGACGCCACGGCTCCGGCGCGCGCTCTGATCTTCGACTCGGTCTATGACACCTATCGCGGTGTGGTCACCTACGTGCGCGTGGTCGACGGCCGAATCGGAACTCGGGAAAAGATTGAAATGATGTCCCTGGGAACAACCCACGAACTTTTGGAAGTTGGCGTGATTTCACCGGAGCCCGTCCCCTCCGAGGGAATAGGCGTTGGTGAAGTGGGGTACCTGATCACGGGTGTGAAGGACGTTCGCCAGTCACGAGTTGGCGACACGGTGACCACCGCACTTCGGGGCGCAACAGAATCCCTGGGTGGATACCGAGATCCGCGCCCCATGGTTTTCTCCGGACTTTTTCCACTCGATGGCTCGCAGTACCCCGAATTGCGTGACGCACTAGACAAACTAAAACTCAACGACGCCGCGTTGACTTATGAACCTGAGACTTCACTTGCACTTGGTTTTGGGTTTCGTTGCGGATTCCTCGGTTTACTGCATTTGGAAATTGTCCGCGAGCGACTTGAGCGCGAGTTCAATCTTGAGTTGATCTCAACCGCACCCAACGTGGTGTACCGGGTGGTCACCGACGCTGGAAAAGAAATTGTTGTCACCAACCCGAGTGAGTTCCCCGAGTCAAAACTTTCCCAAATCTTCGAGCCCGTTGTACGTGCAACCGTGTTGTTGCCCACGGAATTTGTTGGAGGTGTCATGGAACTCTGTCAGCAGAGGCGTGGCGTACTTCTTGGTATGGACTACCTCTCCGAGGAACGCGTTGAATTGCGTTACACACTCCCGCTGGCTGAAATTGTTTTTGACTTCTTCGATCAACTCAAATCACGCACCCGCGGTTATGCTTCCTTGGATTACGAACCAACGGGTGAGCAAGAAGCGGACCTGGTGAAAGTCGACATTTTGTTGCACGGTGAAGCGGTTGACGCGTTTAGTGCTGTCGTGCACCGCGACAAGTCACAGGCGTACGGAGTCCTCATGGTGCAAAAACTCAAGGAAATGATTCCGCGCCAACAATACGAAGTCCCGATCCAAGCGGCAATTGGGGCGCGAATCATCACGCGTGAAACAGTTCGTGCGGTCCGAAAGGACGTGCTTGCCAAGTGCTACGGCGGGGACATTTCGCGTAAACGCAAGCTCCTGGAAAAACAAAAAGAGGGCAAGAAGCGCATGAAGATGGTGGGAAGCGTTGAAGTCCCCCAAGAAGCTTTCATCGCGATCCTGTCAACGTCTGACTCATCCCCTAAGAAATAACGTACCCGAGAAATAACGTACCCGAGAAATGACCGCGCAGAACTACACGCCGTTTTCGCTATACATTCACATCCCTTTTTGCGCCAGCATCTGCGGTTACTGCGATTTCAATACTTATACGGCTCAAGAGTTGGGCGGTGGTGTTTCACAGGGGACTTTCCACGAATTGTTGATCCGCGAACTCGAATTGGCATCACGTGCGATCAATTCGCCACCGGTGTCCACGGTATTTGTCGGTGGGGGAACACCCACGCTGATCGGTTCTGATTCTTTAACGCAAATTCTTAGGGGCATCGAAAAATATTTTCCGATGGATCCAGAGGTTGAAATCACAACTGAGGCGAATCCCGACTCGGTTGACGCGCAAATGCTTTCTGAACTGCGTGAGGGTGGATTCAATCGAATTTCATTTGGCATGCAAAGCGCTGCTCCGAGCGTTCTTGCAACCCTTCAACGTACCCATACCGCTGGCGCGAGTGAGCAAGCGGCAAAGTGGGCGTACGAAGCTGGCTTTGAACATGTGAATCTGGATTTGATTTATGGAACGCCTGGTGAAACGGATTCAGACGTGCGTGATTCGGTGAATGCGTGCATTGAAGCGGGCGTTGATCACGTCGCTGCGTACTCGCTCATTGTTGAACCGGGAACCGCAATGGCGCGCGCCGTTGATTCTGGATTGTTGCCGGCTCCAGATGACGACGCGTGTGCAGATCGTCACAACTTAATCGACACGATGCTGTACGAGGCCGGTTTCAATTGGTATGAAGTGTCGAATTGGGCCAAGCCCGGCGGCCAAAGCGCGCACAATCAGGCGTACTGGACCAATGCAAATTGGTGGGGGATTGGTCCCGGAGCTCATAGTCACATCAACGGCCGGCGTTGGATGAACTACAAACACCCGTCAACCTACGCCAAGGCGTTGGAAAGCGGTAGTGCTCTGCACGCCGATGTCGAGGAACTCACTACCGAGCAAATCCACGTGGAGAAGGTGATGCTGTCCCTGCGAACCAAAGCGGGGCTTCCCGTTATTGACCTTGACGCCGGCGAACTTTTGCGCGCCCAAGGATTCGCGGACCGCGGAATAATCGACCCGGTCGAATTCGCCAACGGCGTGGTTCGGGTCACAGATTCACAGCGATTGCTCGCGGATCGGGTAATTCGCGAACTCCTCGGCTGACGGATCCACGGATCGGGCGTAGACTGGCACTCTTATTGCCAGAGTGCTAACGCCCAGAGTGGGTGAGTGGGACTCTACGCAAACATCACGTTGTTGGAGGTGCACATGTTGGAGGAGCGACGGCTTGCTGTACTCCAAGCAATTGTGACCGACTACGTCGCAACCCATGAACCGGTAGGTTCGAAGGCGTTGGTGGATCGACACCAACTTGGCGTTTCCCCGGCCACGATCCGCAATGACATGGCGGCCTTAGAGGAGGAGGGTTACATCACAGCCCCGCATACTTCCGCCGGACGCATACCCACCGATCTCGGATACCGGATGTTTGTCGACCAGATTTCTCAAGTCAAACCACTGAGCGCCGCCGAGCGCAAAGGGATTGACCGCTTTCTCTCTGATGCCGTGGATCTCGATGACATTATGACGCGGACGGTGCGGCTGCTTGCTCAACTGACAAAGCAGGTCGCTGTGGTTCAGTACCCGTCGCTCGCGCGCAGCCAGGTGCGCCGCATTGAATTAATTCCGCTGAATGAGCACCGACTCATGATCATGTTGATCGTGGACAGTGGCCGAGTGGAACAACGCATTGTCGAGTGCTCCGTCTCGATCGACGAGAATTTGCTTGCTGACCTTCGAGCTAGGCTCTCGATCGCAATATCTGATCAACCATTTTCATCTGTTCCTCAGCGAGTCGAGGATCTAGAACAGTCGTTCAACTCAGAGAGCCGTCCGTTTGTGCGCGCGGTTATCGTTGCAATTTTGGAGACGGTAACGGCGAAACTTGATGAGCGGGTCGTGTTGGGTGGCGCTTCCAATTTAGCCCGTTACAACGAGGATTTCCCGATGACCATTCAGCCAGTCCTTGAGGCACTCGAAGAACAGGTGGTCCTGCTTCGCCTACTAGGGGAGGTTGGCCCTGAAACTAAGCTTTCTGTGCGCATTGGTCACGAAAATGAAGTGGAGGGTTTGAGTTCGACTTCTATCGTGAGTTCGCACTATGCCAAGGAAAGTACCCCGGTGGCATCTCTTGGCGTTATCGGGCCAACGAATATGGACTACGCAAACTCCATGAGCACCGTGCAAGCAGTGGCCCAGTACGTGAGCCGATTTCTGTCCGACAACGAACGTTAGTGAGTTAAATGAGTACCGCTGCAACTGATTACTATGAACTCCTTGAAGTGAGCCGAACGGCCACCCCCGAGGAAATCAAAAAGGCTTACCGACGTATGGCTCGTGAGCTTCACCCTGACGTGAATCCTGATGTTGAACACCAGGAGAAGTTCAAAATGGTGACAGCGGCCTATGAGGTACTGAGTGACCCGGAAAAACGTCAAATGTATGACCTGGGTGGAGATCCGTTGAGCAATCGCCGGGGCGGAGGATCTTCTGGCGGATTTGATTTTAGCGACGTAATGGGAGCCTTCTTTGGTGGACGTGGGCAAAGTCGTGGACCGCGAGGCCGAGCCCGTCGTGGCCAAGACGCGCTGATCAGTATCACGATTAATTTAACCGCGGCCGTCTTCGGCGAGGAGAAAGAGATTGCCGTAGACACTGCGATTGCCTGTGAAAAGTGCACCGGATCCGGTATGGCCGCGGGGACGCAAGCGGTCACCTGCATCATGTGCAAGGGCCACGGCGAACTGCAGTCCGTTCAACAAAGTTTCTTGGGTCAAGTAATGACGTCGCGCCCGTGCCCCGCTTGCCAGGGTCATGGAACCACCATCCCGCATCCATGTATTGAGTGCTCTGGTCAAGGTCGGGTCCGTCACCGTCGAAATCTCACGATCGAGATTCCACCGGGTGTTGACACCGGGACCAGAATTCAATTGCAGAGTCAAGGCGAGGCTGGTCCCAACGGGGGGCCGGCAGGCGATCTTTATATCGAAATCGTTGTGCGCGGTCACGAACTCTTTGAACGCCAAGGTGACGAATTGCATTGTGTGATCACGATCCCCATGACTTCTGCAGCACTGGGTACCTCGATAAACATTGAAACTCTCGACGGACCCGAAGACATTGCGGTGGCTGCCGGGACACAATCGGGCGCGGTGGTCACCGTGAAAAGTAGGGGAGCGTCACGGCTTCGAAGTAGCAGTCGTGGAGACCTATTCGTACATGTCAACGTAGAAACGCCGCGAAAGCTCACCAGTGAGCAACAAGATCTGCTTAAGCAACTTGCGCAACTGCGTGATGAGAAACCAAATGCTGTAGTGACCAGGGCCGACTCGACCGGTGTTTTCTCCCGACTCAAAGAGGCGTTCACCAACAAGTGAGCGCACCTGTTTTTCTCATTGAGCCGGAACTCGCACATGGTGCGGGGATTGGGTCGATAGTCATCTTGCCAAAATCAGTGGTTCACCATATTGCGGTCATGCGAATTGGACCCGGTGAATTATGCGAACTAGTTGACGGCCAAGGAATAAGAATGACCGGAATGGTGACAACCGATGGCCAGTTCGCGGTAGCGAGTGTGAAGGTGGATCCATTACCTACTTTGCGCATCGACGTTGCGCAGCCGCTTATTAAAGGCGACCGACTGGAAAATTCGATTGACATGTTGACCCAGGTTGGCGTTAACGGACTCATTCCGTGGATCGCAGACCACAGCGTGGTCAAATGGAATAGTGAGAAGTCGGCGAAGCAGTTAGTCAAATGGAGAAATGTCACGAAGGCTGCAACCGAACAATCCAGGAGATCTTGGATGCCCGTTATTCAGGAGCCGGTCACATCAAATGAACTGGCAAAAAACCTGTCCAATTACGACCATGTGGTGGTGTTGGAAGAAACAGGCGGAAATTGTGTTTCCGCGATTAGGACAGGGTCGGTACTACTTCTTGTTGGACCCGAAGGAGGGGTTAGCACCCGTGAGCGGGAATTATTTGCTGGCGCAATGACCCTTTCGTTGGGGACAAATGTTTTTCGCTCAGAAACGGCCGGAGTCGTTGGCATGACATATCTATTTTCTAGGTCAGGGGAGTGGGATGGCCAAAGTGAAGGCGCCGTGCAAGGATTAAGCAATGCCTGAATGCGTCTTTTGCTCAATAGTTTCTGGGGAGATCCCCGCGGGTGTAGTGCTGCGCACCCCGGAAGTTGTGGCATTCGCAGACCTTAATCCGTTGGCGCCGACTCATATTTTGGTGATCCCCACCGAGCATCACGAAAATGCCGCGGCATTGGCCAAGGACAATCCGGTTCAAGCCATGGCTGTCTTACTCGCAACCAAGCAGGTGGCCGCAGCTGCGGGACTGAGCGACTACCGAACGGTGTTTAATACCGGATCGGAAGCTGGTCAGAGTGTCTTTCATGTCCACGCCCATGTTCTTGGCGGTTGGAACCTCGATTGGCCACGCGAATGACCAGGACGGTAATTGAAGTTCCCGGATCACAACCAATGGTTGCACTTTTGGGCACATCGGATGAGTACCTTCGACTCATTGAGGGTGCGTTCCCCGATGTCGACATTCTGGTGCGCGGAAATCAAATCACCCTCGAAGGTGAAGATGGATCGGTCGACACAATTGACACGCTCGTTGCCGAGATGTTGGCCATGATTCGCACTGGCCAAGGCCTCAACGCTGACTCGGTTCACCGTTCGATTTCGCTCATGAAGTCAGGAACTCGGCCAAGTGAGTTAATGACCGCCAATATTCTCAGTAGCCGCGGGAAAACGATCAGGCCAAAGACATTGAACCAGAAGAATTATGTCGAAGCGATTGACAACAACACGGTCGTATTCGGAATTGGACCAGCAGGTACCGGCAAAACCTACCTGGCTGTGGCAAAGGCGGTGCAAGCCTTACAGTCCAAACAGGTAACCCGGATTGTATTAACTCGTCCGGCCGTCGAAGCGGGTGAAAAGCTGGGCTTTCTACCCGGAACGCTGTCAGAAAAAATTGATCCGTATTTGCGACCACTCTACGACGCACTGCACGACATGATTGACCCCGACACCATCCCTCGACTGATCACCAGTGGAACAATTGAGGTGGCACCGTTGGCCTATATGCGAGGTCGAACCCTGAATGACGCCTTCATTATTCTCGACGAGGCTCAAAATACGTCGGCGGCGCAAATGAAAATGTTCCTCACCCGATTGGGATTTGGTTCAACGATGGTGGTGACCGGTGACGTCACCCAAGTCGACCTGCCCTCGGGGACTACGAGCGGGCTGCGAGTGGTTTCAGAGATTCTAGAAAATGTCGAAGATGTTGAATTTTGTCGATTGACCGCGAGCGACGTCGTCCGTCACCGACTGGTGGGTGAGATCGTTGCAGCCTATGAGCGCTACGACGAGTTACAGGAGACTAAATCTGCAAGACCACGGTCAACTTCGTGAGCCGGGCGTTATCCGAATTGATACATGACTAACAAATTTATTGAGCTTGATAATGAAACCGCAGCCCTGATTGATTTGGTCGCCATCGAAGAGTTGACAGCGCATCATCTGGCTTATTTGAGTATTCATCCGGAAGCCGGCGTAAGTGTTACCTTCATTGACAACGAACGAATGACCACCCTGCACGAGGACTGGATGCAGGAACCGGGTTCCACAGATGTCCTTTCTTTTCCGATAGACGAAATCACCCTGCCCCTTGAGGGACTTGTCAGCGCGAGTGGGTTCCTCGGGGATATTGTCATTTGCCCAGACTTTTTGCCACCCCAGATGATTGAATCCGGCCGTACTTTGCAGCAGGAGTGTGAATACTTGGTCACTCACGGTATTTTGCATTTACTAGGGCTAGACCACCAAGAAGAAGAGGCGCACCGAATCATGTTCACGCTGACCGACACGCTAATCAGTGATTGGCGCCAACAATGATCGTTATTCTTACGGTGTCAATTATTTTGCTCGTAATCGCGGGACTGTTGATCAGCGCCGAAACTGCAATCAGTCGTATTTCACGTTCTCGAATTGAAGACTTGGAACCAAGTAAGGCATCCACTCGACTCTTGAGTGTCATCGATGACCGGCCGCGCTACGTCAACGTCCTGCTGTTCGTCTCAACAATCGCCAGCATCACGGCTTTCGTCCTGGTGGGATACCACGGAGTGAATTGGTTGGTTGAAGTAAGTGAAATGCCGACGGCGGCGGCGTTTGCGATCGTGGCGGCCATTTTGATTTTGGTCTCCTACATTGGTTTAGGAGTTGCTCCGCGCACTCTTGGCCGAATTCATTCTGAAAAAATCGCGCTCTTGAGCGCAAGACCAGCCAGGCTCCTCGCCGCAATCCTTGGTCCTATTGCAACTCTTTTAATTCACATTGGAAATGCACTCACCCCGGGTAAGGGATTTCGTCAGGGCCCATTTGATTCCCAGGCTGAACTGCGGGATTTAGTCGACATTGCATCAAGTGATTCATTGATCGAAGACGACGAACGTGCCATGATTCATTCGGTATTTGAACTCAGTGACACATTCGCGCGCGAAGTGATGGTCCCCCGTACCGAAATGGTTTTCATTGAGCGGAATAAGTCGCTACGTCAAGCCCTATCCCTTGGTTTACGCTCATGGTTTTCGCGAATCCCAGTCATCGGCGAGAACGCTGACGACATTGTGGGTGTGATCTACCTCAAGGACATCGTGAAAAGGGTTTTCGAATACCGGGATGCTGAGCACGCGGAAAAAGTAGAAGACCTCATGCGACCTCCTTACTTTGTACCCGACAGCAAGCAGGCGGATGATCTCTTACGAGATATGCAGGCGGCTCGCGTCCACATGGCAATTGTTGTTGACGAGTACGGCGGCACCGCAGGTATCGTCACAATTGAAGACATTCTCGAAGAAATTGTGGGCGAGATCGCCGACGAGTACGACACGGCAGCACCCGAAGTCGAGACTTTGGATGGGGGCGGGTTTCGCGTGATGGCCCGGATGAATATCGGAGACTTGGCCGAGTTGATCGACATTGATATTGACTCCGAAGAAGAGGGCGTCGACTCGGTCTTGGGTCTCATGGCCAAAAAACTCGGCCGAGTTCCCATTGCCGACTCACGTATCGAGGTCCAAGGCTGGGAACTAGTTGCGCAGGTGGGTAGCGATCGAAGGAATCGGATTGGTTTTGTTCGGGTTATGCCATCGGGTTTGGTCGAAGGAAATGCGCTGATAGAGGCAGACTTAATACGTGACGCAGACTAGTTCCCGCACTGGAGTTCTCTCCGTGTTGGGCGCGGCCGTTCTTTTCGGTACTTCGGGAACTGCAAGTGAACTGTTCATACCTGATGCAAGTTCAGCTTCTATCGCGGCTTGGCGTCTCATTATCGGTGCCATTGGCTTAGTCGTATTGACGCGTGGGTTTGCTTTTATGCACCACTACCGTTCACCACTCATCTGGGTAATGGGAGTCGGGGTTGCCGCGTTTCAATTCTTTTTCTTCCTCAGCGTGTCAACGGCAGGGGTCGCGGTCGGCACATTGGTCACCATCTCTGCTGCTCCGTGGTTCGCCGGATTACTCGGGTGGGCGTGGAATCGAGTGCGTCCCGCTCGAGTGTGGTGGGTTGCAACCGCGATCGGGGTTGCTGGTCTTGTTTTGCTCGTTGGAAGACCACCGGAGGGCGACATTAAACTGGGTGGAATTGCAGCTGGATTAGCCGCCGCTGCAAGTTACGCAGTTTTTACCAATATCGGAACACGCCTGACCGGGGCGGGTGCTTCCTCCACGTCGGTGCTTGCCGCCGCGTTCGTCCTCAGCGCGCTGATGTTGCTGCCATTCGCACTAACGTCTGGTTCTTGGATTCTTACCGGCAGCGGAATCGTTGTCGCAATCTGGCTCGGGTTGGCCGTGACAACGGTGGCGTATTGGCTCTTCGGCATGGGAATGCGGGTTCTTCAGGCCGGGACCATTGGGACACTGAATTTGGCCGAACCACTCGTTGCCACTATCTTGGCAGTAATTGTTTTGGGTGAGTCAATATCAGCCACTGGCGTGGTGGGCTGCGTATTGATACTGCTTGCGCTACTACTTCTGGCGCGATCGGTTACTAGTCAGAATTCACACGCGCAGAGATTGGATGTAATCACACCGTGACGAGTAAAGATTTCAAGAGTGGCTTTGCGGCAATTGTTGGTCGACCGAATGCGGGAAAGTCCACTTTTCTCAATGCTGCGATGGGGAGTAAAGTCGCTATCACTTCAGATCGACCACAAACGACTCGTCGTGCTATTCGAGCAATCATTACCAGAGCTGATGGCCAGTTGATTTTGGTTGATACCCCTGGAATCCACCGTCCTCGAACCCTGCTGGGTCAACGGCTCAATGACGAAGTCAAAGACACCTATTCAACGGTTGACGCGGTCGCTCTGTGCATTCCCGCCAACGAAACGATCGGACCGGGAGACCGATTCATCGCGAAGTCGATCGCGGGTCTGTCAAAGAGTATTAACTTTGCGCTCGTAACCAAGACGGATCTGGTTAATCCCGAGCAACTTGTGAAGCAGTTGCTGGCGGTTGAAAAGTTGGGCGAAGAAGTTGGGTTGAATTGGAATTCGATTATTCCGGTGTCTGCCAAATCAAACGACCAGGTGGACGTTGTCGTGAACGAATTGATGAATGCAATGCCACCGGGTCCGCAGTTCTTCCCCGAAGACACCGTCACGGATGAACCCGAGGAAATCTTCATTTCGGAGTTGATCCGTGAAGCAGCTCTCAAAGGTGTCCAAGACGAGTTGCCGCATTCAATTGCCGTGACCATCGAAGACATGTCATTGCGTGAAAATCGTCCGGAGAACTTTCCCTTGACTGACATCTACGCAAACCTGTTCGTTGAACGAGATAGTCAGAAGGCAATCGTGATTGGTAAGGGTGGGTCAAGACTTAAGCGGGTGGGAACCGAGTCCCGACTCGAGATTGAAAAGTTTTTGGGTACGGCGGTCTTTCTTGACCTTCGAGTAAAGGTTGCCAAGGATTGGCAGCGAGATCCAAAACAATTACGTCGGCTTGGGTTCTGATTCGGATTCCGAAGCTAATTTTGGTTCTGACTCTGAACCATGTTCATTTCGCTCGGAAATGAACTTAACCGTTGTTCGCCGCCGGCGAGGCATTGTTCGTTTTTCCACTTCGGGGTGCAGGTCATACCGGTGGCCATAGGCTTCAATGATCGCAATCACAATCGCGACCAATGGGATACCGACGAGTGCGCCAACGGGGCCAAAAAGCGCCGCACCAACAAAAACAGAGCCAAGGGCGACACCGGAATTTATGTCCATAGTGGCGGTTGAGATTCGTGGAGTGAAAATGTAGTTTTCAATCTGTTGGTAAACCGTGGCAAAGACGACGATCCACAAAATATCAATTGGCTGCTCAAATGCTGCAAAGAGGCCAGGGAGAAGGACCCCGAGATATGTGCCGATTGTGGGAATGAATTGGCTGACCAAGCCGGCAAAAATTCCCATTGGCAACCAGTAGGGAATGTCAATGAGATAGAAGAAAGCAATATGGGCTGCGGCCGAGAGGCTGGCAAGAGCAAATTTGGAAATCAAGAATCCGCCCGCTTTACGCACCGATATTTCCCAGACGTTAATAAAAATAATCTGTCGATTGTGTGGGAGCCAGCCGGCAATGAATCGCTTGATTCGTGGGGTGTCCGCGGCGAAGTAGAAACTGAAGACCAGAATCGTCAGCAAACTGAAAGCAACACCGAAAACACTAAAAACAACACCGAAGACCCCTCCGGCAAGGGAGGAGGCGATTGTCGTGATCTGTTCGGTCGAAAGGTTGAGATTTGAAGTGATTTCAACGGGGTCGATATTGGCCCCAAATGTTGCATTAAGCCAACGAACCAAGTCCAAAATCAGGGCCGGCATTGCAGCGATGAGTTCGGCGATCTGGGTTGCGAGTGCGCCGCCAAAAAGTGCAATGAATCCGCCAACCAAAGCAATCCCGCTGATGGCCACAATTGTCGTGGCGAGCCCTCGCCTCATGCCTCGTTGAGCCAGCCCGGTAACGATCGGATCAATGGAAATTGCAAGAAGCCAGGCGAGCAGCAGGTTAAACAGAAAACCCGCGAGCAAGGAAAAGGACCAGGTCACCACCTGAAATATCAAAACCCCAACAAGGACGAGAAAGATTGACCGGCGCAGGAATCTAGGCTCAAGGGCGACGAGTTGAATATTTCGCCTGGGGCGTCCAGATTCGTCTGTCTCCGGTTGGTCCTGCTTCGACATACCACTCCTCACTGGAAATATGACGAGGTTAAAAGACTCTCAGCCTCCTAGAATGTAGTGTGCCAGTTTACCGTGATGAAGCAGTAGTGCTTCGTGCCCAGAAACTTGGTGAGTCTGATCGAATTATTACCCTGCTAACCCGCAGCCACGGTCGAGTTCGAGCCGTTGCCCGAGGTGTTCGCAAAACATCAAGCCGAATAGGTGGACGGTTGGAGCCTTTCGCCCACGTCGATATTCAGTTGTACACCGGAAAATCCTTAGACAGTGTCACCCAAGTCGAAAGTATTGCCGCTATGGGTGGCCAACTTTCAGCCGATTACGTTGCGTGGACATCCGGTACTGCGATGCTGGAAACGGCTGAACGACTCACCCCCCAGGAAGGCGAACCGGCGGTCCCGCAATTCGCCCTGCTCGTTTCCGGTCTGCGTTCATTAACCGCGCGAGAACACGACCCGCGACTCATTTTGGACAGTTATCTCCTGCGTTCCCTCGCCGTGGCCGGTTGGTCTCCCTCGTTTCACGACTGCGCCCAATGTGGAAGTGCGGGTCCGCACCGTGCCTTTGCCATTGCAGCCGGTGGGATCGTGTGCGATGCGTGTCGGCCGCCTGGCTCGGCAGCCCCCAAGCCGGAAACAATCGAATTATTAGGCGCGTTGCTCTCAGGTGAATGGGAGTGTGTCGATTCAAGTGAACCGCGCTCACGCGCCGAGGCAAGTGGACTGATTGCTGCTTTCCTGCAGTGGCACCTTGATCGAGGCCTGAAGTCGTTGCCACTCGTTGACCGTAAAACAGCAGGGGGTGTTGCGTGAAAAAAGCATCTCTTCAGCCGCCAACTCACCCAAGTGGAGTCGGGCCACCGATATTGTCGAAGGATCTGATCCCCAAACACGTTGCCTTAGTCATGGATGGCAATGGCCGTTGGGCGCAGGAGCGTGGGTTACCGAGAACCGCGGGACACGAAGCGGGCGAAGCGAGTTTGCTTGATTGTGTTCATGGAGCACTCGAGCTAGGGGTCGGTTGGCTTTCGGCCTACGCGTTCTCAACCGAGAATTGGCGCAGGTCTCCGGAGGAAGTCCGGTTTCTCATGGGATTCAACCGCGATGTAATCCGGCGTCGACGCGACGAACTGAACGACCTCGGGGTACGCATCCGTTGGGCAGGTCGCAGGCCCAAGCTGTGGCGAAGTGTGATCAAGGAACTGGAAGCGGCCGAAATTCTCACCGCCAAGAACTCACGACTGACGTTGACCATGTGTGTCAATTACGGCGGTAGGGCCGAAATCACCGACGCGGTGCAAGCCATTGCTGCCAAGGTCGCAAATGGTCAAGTGCAGCCGGAGAAAATCACCGATCGCATGATCGCGGCCCACCTTGATGAACCCGATATGCCCGACGTTGACTTATTCGTGCGCAGCTCAGGTGAGCAGCGCATGAGTAACTTTCTGTTGTGGCAGTCCGCCTACGCGGAGTTTGTTTTCCTTGACACCCTCTGGCCAGATTTCGATCGAAGGCAATTGTGGGAAGCTTGCGAAATCTATGCCGCGCGGAATCGCCGTTATGGTGGGACAAACTAACTGCAGTTAGCGCACAGCCCAAAGATTTCCAGTGTGTGGCTTACCTCGGTAAAACCGTTGGCTCTCGTCACCGAATCGGCCCAACGTTCCACCGCAGGGCCTTCCACTTCAACGGTGAAGCCGCATTTTCGGCAGACTAAGTGATGATGATGCGCGTCGCTGCAAAGCCGGTACACGGATTCACCATCTTCGCGGAGAATGACGTCGACGTCTCCCGCCGAGCTCAGTGTCTGCAAAGTGCGATACACGGTTGCAAGGCCAACGCTGTCGCCTCGTTCCTTCAAATATTCGTGGATCTCCTGGGTCGAGCGGAAATCGTCTAATTCGGTCAAGGCCTCTGCGACCGCTGTGCGTTGCCGAGTTGTACGAACTCCTACGGTTGCCATGGGAGAGACTTTAATGTGCGTGATCGTCTAAGTGGTGTTCGGTGGGCAACATCAGGTTCGTATCGTGATGCTCATGTAGGGATCCCAGCCCGTAAGCACTCGTTAGATTCTCATTGGTCAAGACATCCTCGGGTTTCCCACAGGCCATGACCATCCCCGCGGTCAGAATCACGTGGTCAGCCGCCCGAGCCTCTTCGAGATCATGGGTGGTGAGAACAACGGAACAGCCACGATCCGGTTCCTCGTGAATAATCGAATCAATTGTTTTGGCGGAGTTGATATCTAAACCGGTGAGGGGTTCATCCAGTAGAAGGATCGCGTGATCTTGCGCAATCCCTTGGGCCACGTAAACCCGTTGCCGTTGACCACCGGAGAGTTCGGTGAGGTGTCGTTTGGCGAGGTCCGTTATTTTTAACCGTTCCATGGCGGACGCGACAACTCTCTTGTCCTCTTTGCTGGGGCGACCAAATAACCCCAACCTCGGATACCGAGCCATTGCGACAGCCTCGGCCACGGTGAGTGGTGTCCCTGTCGGGACGGTCGTGTACTGCAGAACATAAGAAATTTGAGACGAACTGATCAGCGGAGTGTTCTCGAGCACCGTGAGTTTCCCGTTACTGACGGGAAGAAGTCCCGCAATTGCATGTAACAGGGTTGACTTCCCACTGCCATTGGGCCCAATAATGGCGGTAATTTTTCCCTGCGGGATGGTGAAGTCCGAGGCGGAAATTGCAACTTGGGAACCGCGGGTAATCACAACCTGTTGGCCAATAACAACGTCAGGCATGGGATGCCACCTTTTCCTTTCTGATCGTTCGCAACCGGGTGAAGGTCAGTACGATAAAGAACAAGACCACGGGGACGATCGCCATGGTGGCCGACCCTGCTGTGTTGAGGTGGTAACTCAGGGTAAGTCCAAGCCAGACTGAGAAAACTGAAATGAGCGCCGCGGTAAACATCATGCGGGGTACGGTTCGCGAAACGAGTGCCGCGGTTGCTGGCGGACCAACGAGTAGTCCGAAGACGAGTAATGTTCCAACCGATTGGAAACTACCTATCACTGCAGCCGCAATTAGGATCAGTAACGCGATGTGGGACCGACCCGGATTTAATCCCCAGAGTTGTGCCTTGTCAGCGTTGAAGGACAAGGCAAGTAGGGGTCGATAAAACAGGGTGGCCACCGAGATCACGATAAGTGCCAAGATCGCTTGGACGATCAAGTCCTGAGATGTAACACCCAGAGCATCACCGAACAAGATGGTGGTGAGGCTCCCAGAGTAGGAATCAACCCGGGAAATAATGATCACGCCCAGTGCCAACATGCCGACAAAAAGTAAACCGATTGACGTGTCTTCACTGAGCGCTGTCTGTCGGTTCACCAACTCAATGGCAAGTACCATGACGAGTGCTGCGGCAGCGGCCCCCAAAAGCGGATTGATGTCAAAGACCACGGCGGCCGCAATACCAGGCACGATTCCGTGAACAAATGCGTCTCCAAAAAAACTCATGCCACGAAGAACCAGCCAGGTTCCCACAACCGCGGTCATGAGTCCGGCAAGGATTCCGCCCGCTAGTGCACGCTGTTGAAACCCGAGTGCAAACGGGTCAAGAAACCATTCCACCGGGTCAGCCTTGCAGACCCTCCGCTATCAACTGTGCATTGGCGCGCATCATGTCGATGTAGGTGGCCGCCGGCGAGCCCGGCTCCCCGAGGCTTTCCACGTAGAGCGGGGTCACTGTGATGTTGGAGCCTGATTCGGCGGCGACCGCTTCAGCGAGTGAAGTAGGTGCAGACGTGTTGGCGAAAATCGCGGTTACACCCTCGGCTTCAATGGTCGCAACAAGTGCGGCCAGATCTGCTGAACTGGGTTCGGCCAGAGTGGTTCCGGCAGGAATCACGGTCCCGGCAATCTCGTACCCGTAAACGTCGGCGAGGTAACCCAATGCATCATGGTCGGTGACCAAGATGCGCTTATCTGCCGGGACTGATTCCAAGGTGGCACGAACGTCACTCTCCGCTGCCCGGATTTGCGTTGCCGTTGTCGCAGCGCACGTTGTGTATGCCGCATCCCCCGTGACCGTGGTTAGTTCCGCGCCAATGAGCTCAGCGGCCGTTGCCATGCGGTTCATGTCAAACCAGAAGTGTGGGTCCAATGAACCGTGGACGTCACCCTCCTCGTCGGAATGGAACGTCACCTTCTTCGTCGGAATGGACGTCACCTTCTTCGTCGGAATGGACGTCACCCTCCTCTGAATGCGATGCCCCGCCAAATTCGATCGGGTTAAGTAGCGGTGCAACTTCAAAGACGTTGGCCCCGTCGCTTGTCGCATTTGCCATGGAGTCGATTAATCCAGCTTCAAAGCCAAGTCCATTTGCTACCACCAAGTCCGCGTTGATCATTGATGCGACCTGATCTGATGACGCTGAGAAGTCGTGCGGATCGGCGCCATTAGGCATAAGCACCTCAACGGTCCCACCACCACAGATGACGATGTCTTTGGTCACATCTCCCAACATGGTGGTGGTGACGACCACCGAAGCGGTTCCTGCGGCAGCGTCAGACTCTGCGGTTGCCGCGGGAGTTGATACCGCGGGAGCCGATGCGGTCGGAGAGTTCGCCGAATCGCTCGTGGCGGTGTCCGAGCTTGAACAGGCCGACAGGATCAGCGCGGAAGTGGCAAGGACGCCCAGAAGTGCAATTTTTTTTGTAGTCATGATGTCAATCTAGACTTAAATGATAATGATTGTCAAATGCAATAAGATTTAGAATGAGCCGCCAAATTTGAGGATCGCCATTCCCACCAAAGCACCGACAACCAGGATTCGCAGGAAGCGCCGGCCGGAACTCAAAAGTGGCCAGGATAGACCCAGCAGCCAGCCAAGGAATGTGGCAACAATGAGTAGGAATATGGCACCCAACCAAGCGAAGGCGTCGGTGAGAACCAAACCAAGGAGCAGTGAGGAACCCAGTCCAACAACGAGGAGCCAGCGAGGCGCCGAGGTCACTACGGCAAGAATCGGGTAACTCTTGCGCTCAAAGGCGGCACGACGTGGACTCGAGGAATACTTTGGCGCCTTGGGTACCCGAGGCGCCGGCTGTTGATTGCTTGCCGGCTGGAATTGCGGTCCGCGGGGACCGCGAACACCACCGGTGCCTTTTGGTTCCTTTTTATTTCGAGCCACCGTCGGTCCTCTCCGTTGAGCTGGTCTGCCATGAAGCCGCGTCCGAGTGAAAACCCGGCGCTGGCCAAACTCTAGTGCGCGTTAATCTTCAGGGGTGACTCTCCCGGATTTTATGAACGTCCCTGCAAACACCATTGCCGTTGTTGCCCAGTTGGTTGTGCCCGAAGAAAAACGCAATGCATTTGACCAGGGATTTGACCGGATGTGCGAACTTTTCACCCAGTCACTTGGTTTTTTGTCGAGTGAGTTGGGTCAGTCAACCGATTCACTCGAGGACCTCACTTTGATTCACAGATGGGCGGATGTTGGCGCCTACCGCAAGTTCCTTAGTCGCTACGAAGTCAAACTTGACGTCATTCCGTTCCTGTCAACATTTACTCAGGACTCGGTCACTGTTGAAATTATTAGTGACTCGCGATCCAGCCACGCTGAAAGTAGAGCAAGTTCACTCGCCGCCGACGCCCAAACATTTGATCGGGGAATTAATCACGGTGAGCGCTAAATTTGGAAACCTCTTTGACGCCGGAATGGAACTCGGATCACTTTTGAACCAAGAGCATTCGGATTTAATTTCTGATTCACTGATCGCGTGCGTGATGCCCAACGGAGTTCCGGTCGCCTTGGGAATTGAAAGTGTGGTTGGTGCGCGAAATCTTCTGGGAATTCATCTGAGTCGAACAACTCAATCGGTGATTCTGGATCCAGAGTTCGCGGAAAACTTTGATGTGAATTTGGTAGCAGGCAAACGAGTGATCGTGGTCGACGACGGTGTGGAAACGGGAACCGCCGCAATGGTTTGTGGCACGTGGCTCACGTTATTGGGTGTCGCCGAGTTAGCACTCGCTGTCCCCATCTGTCCACGGACGGCAATGAATCAATTGCAATTCCTCTTCCCCAAAATTGTCTCGGTTGCGTCACCGCTGGGTGCCCGATCACTGGCCTGGCACTACACGGACTTTGACGTCATCGATCATGAAAGTGCGCAGGCGCTCCTTGACCAGAGATCGAAGGCGTTGGGCGGCTAAAGCACACCGTTAGACTCAGGCCATGGATCGTGTTGACGCAGTCGTAAACCTTGCCAAACGTCGTGGATTTGTCTTTGCGTCCTCTGAGATTTACGGCGGCAGCCGCTCGGCTTGGGATTATGGTCCCAATGGGGTCGAGTTCAAAGAGAACGTACGCAAGCAGTGGTGGCAGGCCGTTGTTCGCGGTCGTGAAGACGTCGTAGGTCTGGATTCCTCGGTGATCTTGTCTCCACAGGTGTGGGAGGCATCCGGTCACGTCAACGCATTCGTGGACCCGCTGACCGAATGCAAGAACTGCCACAAGCGCTACCGCGCCGATCAGATAATTGACGCCTACGAGGATAAGCACGGCAAACTACCTGCAAACGGTCTGGCCGACATCAACTGCGCCAACTGCGGAACCAAGGGTCAGTTCACAGAGCCGCGCGACTTCAACGGCATGTTGCGTACCACAATCGGTGTCGCTGATGACAGCGCCGCCGTTCACTACCTGCGGCCAGAAACTGCCCAAGGTATTTTTATTAACTACCTCAACGTGATGACAGCGGCTCGTAAGAAGCCACCATTTGGGATCGGCCAAACCGGTAAGAGTTTCCGTAATGAAATCACCCCGGGAAACTTCATTTTTCGCACTCGTGAGTTCGAGCAGATGGAAATGGAATTCTTTGTAAAGCCAGGAACAGACGAAGAATGGCACGACTACTGGCTCGACGAGCGTTGGAATTGGTACGTGGATCTGGGGATGAATCCGGAGAACATGCGCCGCTTTGAACACCCGTTAGAAAAGCTCAGCCACTACTCGAAGCGCACCGTCGACATTGAGTACCGGTTTAAATTTGCCGGGAACGAGTGGGCCGAACTCGAAGGCGTCGCGAACCGCACCGACTTTGACCTCAAGACCCACAGTGAGCACTCGGGAACTGATCTGAGCTATTTCGATCAAGAGTCCGGTGAGCGTTGGACACCGTTTGTTATCGAGCCAGCCGCCGGACTAACGCGTGCTGTCTTTGCGTTCATGCTCGACGCGTACGACGAGGATCAAGCGCCCAACTCAAAGGGTGGAGTTGATACTCGAACCGTGCTTCGGTTTGACCCACGACTTGCCCCCGTCAAAGCGGCAGTTCTCCCGCTCTCGCGTAATGCCGATCTCGGTCCCAAAGCGCACGCGATCGCAGCAGAGTTGCGCAAACGCTGGAACGTGGACTTCGACGACGCAGGTGCTATTGGCCGTCGCTACCGCAGGCAGGACGAGATCGGAACGCCATACTGCATCACGGTCGATTTTGAATCACTCGAAGATCAAGCCGTGACAATTCGGGACCGTGACACGATGGCCCAAGTGCGTATCGGAATCGATGCGCTCACCGGTTGGCTCAGCGAGCGCATCCCGATCTAATTATTCCAGTCTTCGATGTGCTGTTCGGGTCGATCCAGCGGGCACGGGGCCGTGAGCAGGCTGCCACAGTCCGCGCACTCGGCGTCTAGCAGGTATCCCGCGATTTCATAGTCTTCAAAGACGACTTTGACCACCATCACATTACCGCCGCAGGCGACACATGCATTGGTAGGTATTCCCCGTTGATCGATCGTGTCGGAGCCTTTTGAACCCTTTCGGCCTTGATGGTTGTGGTTCACCGCTAGTTGCCGGAAGCTTGAATACCGGAAACGGAACGTTTGAGTCCTTGACCGGCGGCGACGCGAACGGCTTTTCGTGCAGAAATCTCAAGTGGTGCGCCCGTCTTGGGGTTTCGTCCGGTTCGCGCACTGCGTTCAACCACGTCAAAAGTGAGAAATCCGGGAATGGTGACTTTTTCCTCTTTCCCAAGGGATTCGATAATCACGGCTTGGATGCTGACGAGTACCTGCTCGGCGGTGCTGTGGGTAACCCCACTGTGAGCTGCAGTGGCGGCAATGAGTTCAGATCGGTTCATGTGGCTCCTTATTGAGAATGGATGTCATTACCCTAACATGGGAGTCGAGATGACCTAAGCATTGTCAATATTCGGTGCGCGCTTGCGTGTCGTGGCGTTTACTCGCGGGGTGGTTTATACCCCTCGGATTCAATGCGCGCCGCGTTCTTAGGTAGCAGGAAGCTGAGCAACAAACCAAGGAACACGAAGATCCCGGCGACAATGGACACCGACTTGATAGCGGTGACGAACCCATCCGCTGCGCCCGCCACAAGTTCCTCGCCGTTGGGTTGCTGGGACAACGCGGGTATTACTTGACCCGCACTACTAGCGACAGTGTCGCTGACCTGCTGGGCTTGCGCTGCTGGAATCCCGCGGTCTTCTAGGTGACCCGCGGTTGAACCAAGACCAATCAGCAGTGTGGTTCCAATGATCGCTGTTCCGATTGCCGCACCGACCTGGCGTGAGGTTGACTGTATGGCGCTGGCCGATCCCGATTCAGCAACGGGAACTTCGGAGAGGATCACACCGGTAAGTTGGGCGGTGGCAAAACCAACACCGAGTCCGTAAATGAACAACCAAGGCGCCATGCCCCAACCGGTGACGGTCTCGGAAATGATGACTCCAAGACCAATAATTCCGATCACTTCCAGCACCATGCCGAGTTGCAGTACGCGAACCGGGCCAAAACGTTGGGAGAGTGGTGCACCCGCGCCAGATGCTGCAAATGAACCAACGGCAAGGGCCAACAGAATGAAACCTGTTTCCAGTGCGTTATAACCGCGGGTTGCCTGCAGGAACAGTGGAATGGCGAACAGCAGTCCAAATTCACCCAGGCTCACCACGAGGGCAACACCATTACCGGCGCCGAAACTTTTGATCCGAAATAGTCGAAGGTCGAGGATGACAACTTTGTCGGCAGCAATGCGGCGTTTTTCAACAAAGACCATAAGAACGAGTGCGAAAATCCCAAAGATTCCAGAAACCAGCACGATAGAAATCGAGTCAAGGGGCCAAGTAAACCCGCCCGCTGAGAAGTCTGCGATTGGTCTGATCCAGCCGTAACGTTGTCCTTCAATTACGGCGAACACGATTCCGACCAGCCCGAGTGTGATGAGCAAAGTGCCGGGGATGTCAAAGCCTTTGCGTGCATGTACGTCGCGGGTTTCGGGAACGACCGCGATGACACCGATAATCACAATAATTCCGATAGGCACGTTAATTAAAAATGCCCAGTGCCATGATGCGTAGGTGGTGAGGTAGCCCCCGACCAGTGGCCCAAGGGCGGCCATGCCACCGATTGTTCCGCCCCACACCGCGAATGCGACGGCGCGTGATTTACCAATAAAGACGGCGTTAATGACCGAGAGTGATGCGGGCAAAATCATTGCCCCGCCAATTCCCTGCAATGAACGCGCCGTGATCAAAGTTGAAGACGAATCTGATGCGGCAACGAGCGCGCTCGCGAGCACGAAGGTAATGACACCGATAATGAAAAGGAGCTTGCGACCAAAGCGGTCGGCCAGTCGACCAAAGAAAATTAAAAGCGAGGCAAATGTCAGAGAGTAGGCGGCGTTAATCCACTCGGCGTCATTGGTGGTGAGATCAAGGTCGGTGACCATTGTGGGAATGGCAACATTCACCACGGTGGCATCGAGAATAATCATGGCGACACCCAATGCGAGGAAGACCAGAGCTACCCAACGCTTCTTTCCCGCTAACACAACATTAGGTGCCGCCGGTGGAGTGATTGGATTTGCCATTTTTCTCCCCAAATGATCTGATCCGTAAAGTCGCGGTCCGTAAGTCCACCATTGAGTCTGCCCTACGCGGTGGGAACGAGGAAATCAGACATGCGAAACTTGGTTAATGCCTGCCCAACTCGCCATCGGATCCTATGTCGTTGATCCACCCGTTGTGTTAGCCCCAATGGCGGGGATCACCAACCGAGCATTTCGCAGATTGTGCCGCGAAGAAGGCGCTGGACTTTACGTTTCCGAGATGGTCACTTCACGTGCGCTGCTGGAACGCAATGAAGCAACGATGGACCTGGTGAGCTTCGCAGCGGATGAATCCCCACGTTCAGTCCAACTCTATGGCGTCGACCCACTCGTTATGGCCAAAGCGGTTTCCATAATTGTTGACGAGGATCGCGCCGACCATATTGACATGAACTTCGGGTGCCCCGTCCCCAAGGTGACCCGCAAGGGCGGAGGTAGCGCGCTGCCTTGGAAACGTGACCTGTTCAAAGAAATCGTTGAACGAGCGGTAGAAGCTGCCGACGGCAAAGTTCCCATCTCGGTGAAGATGCGCAAGGGGATAGATGACGAGCACCTGACCTACCTGCACGCGGGGGAGAGCGCCGCCCGGGCTGGTGTCGCCTGGGTTGCACTGCACGGTCGAACCGCCGCCCAAATGTATGGCGGCCACGCCGATTGGGACGCGATCAAAAACCTGAAAGACCACCTGCGTCAATTCAACACCCCGGTGCTCGGTAATGGTGATATTTGGACCGGCGCCGACGCGCTAAAAATGATGGCGCAAACCGGCGCCGACGGCGTTGTCGTGGGTCGCGGTTGTCTTGGGCGCCCGTGGTTATTTTCCCAACTGACCGCTGCATTCGCCGGCGAAGAATTACCGACCGAGCCCCGCCTTGATCGAGTACTACAAATCTTGCGCAGGCATGCCGAACTACTTTCGCTGGATTACGGTGAGGCCAAAGGTTGCCGCGATATGCGCAAGCACATGGCCTGGTACCTCAAAGGGTTCCGCGTCCCCCACACGGTTCGGCAACCACTTGGCACGGTTGCAACCCTCGCCGAACTCGACGGACTACTCGCGCAAATCAATCCTGATCAGGACTTCAACTCCGAGGTTGGATCGGGTCCTCGCGGTCGAACTTCCGGTGACCGGCGGCCGGCCCTGCCGGATCGATGGTTGGAAACGTGTGAATTAACGGCCGAGGACCGGGTAAACGTTTCCCTCGCCGAACTGAGCGTCAGCGGAGGCTAACCTCACATTCTGGCCCGACCCATAACCACCCACAGATTCAGTTTGAGTGCCACACTTGCACGAAAGTGTAAGTCATCACTGCCAAAAATAAGGAGAGAGTCAAAGTGAGTAAGTACGTTTACGCTTTTGCCGAAGGCGATCGCAGTATGTCTGACCTCCTCGGTGGTAAGGGCGCGAATTTGGCCGAAATGGTCTCACTTGGTTTACCGGTCCCACCGGGCTTCACCATCACGACAAGTGCTTGTCAGGTGTATTTGGAAAGCGGAACTCAGCCCGTCGAACTGCAACAGCAAACTGATGCGGCTTTGGCTGAACTTGAAAAAACAATGGGTAAGAAACTTGGTGAGGGGAGTGATCCTTTACTCGTTTCGGTGCGATCGGGTGCGAAGTTCTCGATGCCCGGCATGATGGAAACAGTGCTAAATATTGGTCTTAATGATTCAAGCGTTCAAGGTTTAGCGCAGGCTTCGAACAATGAACATTTTGCTTGGGACTCCTACCGCAGACTCGTTCAAATGTTCGGGAAAACGGTCCTCGGGATTTCCGGTGAACCATTTGAAGAGTGCATTGACGCGGCGAAAGTCCGCGAGAAGGTTGGAACCGACGTTGAACTCAGTGTTGGTGCGATGCAGGAACTGGTGCGCGAGTTCCAAGAGATTATAAAAAAAGAAACCAACACGCATTTCCCGCAAGACCCAAAGGAACAACTCGCCGGAGCCATCCTTGCTGTTTTTGACTCCTGGAACACCGAACGGGCCCGGATCTACCGTCGCCGCGAACACATCCCTCATGATTTGGGAACAGCTGTAAACGTGCAAGCCATGGTGTTCGGTAACGCGGGGGATGGTGAATCAGGCCTTGGTTCAGGATCGGGTGTTGCCTTCACCCGGGACCCGGCAAACGGTGATCAGGGTGTCTACGGTGACTACCTGCCCGACGCTCAAGGTGAAGACGTTGTCTCCGGTGTCCGCAACGCGCACCCATTGGATTACCTCAATGAATTAGATCCGAATTCTTATGCAGAACTTATGTCGAACATGAAAAAACTTGAGGACCATTATCGCGATCTGTGTGACATTGAATTCACCGTTGAGCGCGGAAAGCTCTGGATGCTGCAAACACGCGTTGGTAAGCGAACAGCCGCCGCCGCGTTTCGAATCGCGAACTCACTGGTCGACGAAGGCGTGATCACGCTCGACGAAGCACTGTTGCGGGTAACAGGCGCGCAACTCGCACAATTATTATTTCCGCGCTTTGACGTTGACGCGCAATCGACGCTGATCGGTGAAGGAACGAACGCGTCCCCTGGCGCGGCGGTAGGTGAAATCGTGTTTTCCTCCCAAGCGGCGGTCGATAAGGCGGCCATGGGAATAGATGTAATTCTCGTCAGACGTGAAACAACACCCGAGGATCTGGCTGGCATGGTTGCCGCCACCGGAATTCTGACCAGTCGTGGTGGCAAGACTTCACACGCTGCAGTGGTGGCCCGAGGAATGGGTAAAACGGCCGTGTGTGGCGCAGAGTCGCTTCGCATTGACACCAAAAAAGGTGAACTCACAACAGCCCAAGGTCAAACACTCACCGCCGGTGACGTCATTTCAATTGATGGTAGTACCGGCGAAGTTTTCCTGGGCAGCGTTCCGGTAACGGCAAGCCTGATTGTCAAGCTGTTTGAGCAAGGCAAAGCAGAAGCATTAGTGGGCGTCGACACGTCAACTGCGGCCCTCATCGAATCCGTTGACCGGATCATGTCCCACGCTGATGACAAGCGAGGCATGGGCGTTAGAGCCAATGCGGATACCGGACCCGACGCTGCGCGAGCACGTCGCATGGGCGCCGAGGGAATTGGGTTGCTTCGCACCGAGCACATGTTCCTGGGGGAACGCCGACAACTAATTGAAGACCTAATTCTCGCCCAAACAACGGAACAAAACGAAAACGCCCTAGCAGCACTGATGCCACTGCAGCGAAGCGACTTCACCGAAATCCTGCAAGCGATGGACGGCCTGCCCGTCACGGTTCGCCTGATCGACCCACCTCTGCATGAATTTCTCCCCGACCGGGTTGAACTCGCGGTTAAAGTCGCCGTTGACACCGAACGAGGAACTGTGAGTGAGTCCGACATCAAACTACTCGCCGCCGTTAACAGGCTCAGTGAACACAACCCCATGCTGGGTTTACGTGGAGTCAGGCTTGGACTCGTACTTCCCGGACTGTTCGCCATGCAGGTTCAGGCACTGACCCTCGCGGCCTGTGATCAAAAGCGAGCCGGTGGCAACCCACGACCAGAAGTAATGATTCCCCTCGTTGGTTCGATCACCGAACTTTCCATCATTCGCCTTGAAGTCAAGCGGGTCATTGACTCGGTGTTAGCGCAGGAAGGAATCGACTTGGAGATCCCAATTGGCACCATGATCGAACTCCCGCGCGCAGCGATTACGGCAGGAGACCTCGCCGAGTTGGCCGAGTTCTTCTCATTTGGAACTAACGACTTAACTCAAACCATCTGGGGATTTAGCCGCGACGACGTTGAAGCAGCGTTCTTCAGCCGCTACCTTGACCTGGGAATTTTTCCGGTCTCACCATTTGAATCAATCGACACCGAGGGTGTTGGTGAGCTCGTGAAGCAAGCAGTAATTAACGGTCGGGCAGCGCGCCCAGGAATTTCCTGCGGCGTGTGCGGTGAACACGGCGGGGATCCGGCATCCATTCACTTCTTCAACGCAATCGGGTTGGACTACGTCTCCTGCTCACCCTTTAGAGTCCCGGTCGCCAGACTCGAATCAGGACGGGCAGCCCTGCAAACCTGAACCCACCCTGATCGCGTGTTCACAAGTGTCGCACCACCGAACTCATGCTCAAACATGTGAACATGGGGCAGTGGCTCTGGAACCGGTAACTTCACCAGCGCGCATCTTCACCTTCGTACTTACCGTGGGAATCAGTTTGCTTTTACTGATCCCAATTGGTGCCGCCGCTCAAATCGTTTTAACATCCCAAATTGAAGATGAAACCCCGACCCGAGTGATAGTGGTCATGGACCCAACCGGTGCGTGGAGTAACCAGAAGGCCGCCAAAAACGAGCGACTTGAACGAGCATCAGAACTCTACAAATCAGGGGTTGCTCCGGTAATCATGGTGACCGGACCCCAGCGAGCATTTGAAAGATCCCAAGCAGAGTTGGAAAAATTAGGCGTCCCGACCAACGACGTGATCTACCAACCAACCGGCGCCGACACCCTGGGAACACTCGCCGTCGTCGCAACGCTGCTCAAAGACTTGGGTTGGAGTTCGGCCACGATCGTGACCGATCCGGCTCACTCGGCGCGGGCGCAGGTGACCGCGGGCAAGTACGGAATTGATGCCCACATGTCACCCTCCTCGGGTGAAGGGGCTTCTTCACTGACCTCGGAGTATGTTGCTCGTGAAGTAATCGCTTTGGTGAGGTACTACCTCTACAACCAATGGCAGGTTCCCCAGATCCTTTCCGGCAAGTAAAGTCACGCTCATGGCGATCCCGGCGGGTTACAACGAACACGACGTCGCGCGCCCAGTACTGGAACCCGTCAAAGAAAACATTCGCAGTGCGTTTTCCCGTGACCGCGCTCGGGTCCTTCACTCTTCGGCGTTACGTCGCCTTGCCGCAAAAACCCAAGTTCAACTCGCCGGTGTCGCTGACTTTCCTCGCACCCGACTGACCCACACCCTCGAGGTCGCCCAGATCGCCCGTGAACTGGGAGATGCGCTGGGGTGTGACGCCGACCTGGTCGAAGTCGCCGGTCTGGCCCACGACCTCGGCCACCCACCATTTGGTCACAACGGTGAAGAGGAACTCAATCATCTCGCCGATTCAATCGGTGGTTTCGAAGGCAACGCCCAAACACTGCGGGTTGTCAGTCGCCTGGAAGCGAAAGTGTTCACCGAAGGTGACGAGTCTGCGGGTCTAAACCTGACACGGGGTTCCCTCGACGCCTCCTGCAAATACCCGTGGGCACGGACTCCCGATAACCCAAAATTTGGTTACTACCAAGACGACGCTGAAGTTTTTGCGTGGCTGCGCAAAGACGCTCCGGGCACCCAGACGTGTCTGGAAGAGCAGGTAATGGACTGGTCAGACGACGTCGCCTATTCGGTGCACGACTTTGAAGACGCCGTCCATTCGGGACTTGTCTCGATCCTTGAGTTTGGTGACAAAAATGTTACCGATGAACTGTGTTCAATTGCCCAGCAACGGTATTTGCCCGAGATCTCCATACAGCAATTGCAGGAAGCGGTGCTAAGGCTTCGCAACCTGGATTACTTCCCGCGTTCATTTGACGGATCAATGCGTAGCATGGGAATGCTCAAAAATTCACATCCCACCTGATCGGTCGGTTCAGTGTTTCGGCTCAAATCGCAACCCAGCAGCAATATGGTGACCAGCGGTTAACGCGCTATGACGCAACGTTGATCGTGCCCCAAGAGGTGCGCGACGAAGTCGCGGTCATGAAATCTGTCGCGGTCAAGTGGGTCATGAACCGGCCCGGCGCCGATCGGGCTTACGCGCGTCAACGAGAAATAATCGCCGAACTTGTGCACGCACTCGTGTTGGATGAAGGCCGCAACCTCGAGCGTTGGCTCAAGCCAACCTATGACGAATCAACAACGGATGCAGGGCGCTTCCGGGTAGTGATCGACCAGGTCGCCAGCTTGACCGACATCAGCATTGAACAGTGGCACACACAGTTCTGCCGCTAACAACACCACCAATCTGCCGCTAACAACACCACCAACTAGTTAGCGAGTCCGCGAACAACCTCGGCGCACCGCTCTAGTTCCTCAATCGTGTTAAACACGTGCGGTGACACCCGAACGAGTGAACTCACGCCGTGGGCAATGTAGTCAACTTGTGAATACTCCGGTGTCCCCAGGGACACGTTGATCCCGGCGCCCTTCAACCCGGCAACAATTTCTGTAGCCTCGGTTCGTTCATGGTTAAACGTGACGATCCCACTTTTATCAATTCCACGATCAAGAACCTGAACCCCAGAAATCTCAGCGAGCATTCGGCGCAATTCAAAGGAGAGGTAATCAATTCGCGTGGAGATCGCGTCCATGCCGAGGGCAAGTGAGTAGTCAACCGCGGCGCCAAGTCCAAGCAGCGCCGCGTAACTTTTCTCCCACGATTCAAACCGCTGGGCATCGGTTCGCATGCTGTATCCATCGGGATTCCAATTTGCTCCGTGCAGGTCGGCCGGGAACGGCTCGAGTTCGGCCAATGCGCGTGGTGAGCAATACATGAACCCGGTCCCGCGTGGACCGCGAACGAATTTGCGTCCGGTAACGCTCAGGAAGTCGGCGCCGATAGAAATCGCGTCAACCGGCAGTTGCCCAACGGACTGGCACGCATCAACGAGGTACCACGCATGTGATTGCGCCCTGGCGAGTGCGTGACCAATCGCCGCGACCGGGTTGATCAATCCGTTCTGACTCGGGCAGTGATTAATCAGCACAACCGCAACATCGTCATCCAGCATTGATTCCAAAGCAGCAACGTCGGTTACCCCTGCAGCGTCATCAGGGATGAACTCAAGCTGCACGCCGTGGTGGCGAGCCAACTGCATGACCGGCAAAACATTGGATGCGTACTCCGAGGAGGAAGCAAGGATCCTGGTCTCTGGTCCAACGTCCCCGGCGAAAGTGATCGCGCTAAATGCCCGATCCCAAGATTCGGTGGCTGAGGAACTCAGCGCGATATTCGTGCCGCTGGTGTCCAGTAAGGCACCGATCGAGTCCCGAACCGCATCAATACGTTCGGCTGCCCGAGCATGTGCTTCATACCCTCCAATCATTTCCTCAAGTCGCAAATGCTCAACGATGGTGTCCACCACGACCGAGGGAGGCAGCGCGCTGCCCGCGTTATTGAGGTGAACCACCTCGGTGCACCCACGGGTATCAGCGCGAAGGGCTGCAACATCGAGCCCGGATTCGTCCTGCTGGTGTTTGTCGAGAGCCATGGGAGCATTCAACCTTGGATCGGAGTACTCCCGCTCACCGGACGTAGACTGCCCACATGGCGGGCCGGATCAGAGACGAGGACATAGCCCTCGTTCGTGAACGCGCCCGGATCGACCAAGTCGTCTCCGAATACGTCACTTTGAAGTCCGCCGGCGGGGGATCCCTTAAGGGTTTGTGTCCCTTCCACGAGGAACGCTCGCCCAGTTTTCACGTCACCCCGAGTCGCGGCATGTGGTACTGCTTCGGTTGCGGTGAGGGCGGTGACCTGCTCAGTTTCGTGCAAAAAATTGATCACCTCAGTTTCGCCGAAGCGGTAGAAAAACTCGCCGACAAAGCGGGTGTTCAACTGCAATACGTGGACGGTGGAGCAAGCCCCAATAAGCAACAGGGCCAACGCAAACGTTTGGTTGAAGCCCACAAAAAAGCAACCGCGTTTTACGAAGCGCAACTAGTCACCCCGGAAGCCCAAACCGGGCGAGAATTCCTGACCCAACGTGGATTCGAATCCGAGATCTGTGCAACATTCAGTGTGGGTTACGCCCCCAAAGGTTGGGACGCCCTCACCAAACACCTGCGCCAAGCCGGCTTCACCGACCAGGAACTCCTCGCCGGCGGACTCGTCTCCCAAGGAAACCGGGGAATCTACGACCGGTTCCGCGGCCGGTTGGTCTGGCCGATCCGCGAACTCGGCGGTGAAGTAATCGGATTTGGGGCGAGAAAGCTCTACGACGACGACGAAGGACCCAAGTACCTCAACAGCCCGGAAACACCTATATACAAAAAGAGTCAGGTGCTCTACGGACTGGATATTGCCAAGCGCTTGATCTCCAAGGAACAGCAAGCGGTGATCGTTGAGGGTTACACCGACGTCATGGCCGCCCACCTCGCCGGAGTTGGCACAGCCGTCGCCACCTGCGGCACCGCATTTGGCGCCGACCACATCCGGGTTCTTCGCAGGCTCCTGATGGACGACGACCGGATGCGCGGGCAAGTTGTTTTCACATTCGACGGGGACGCCGCCGGCCAAAAGGCGGCCCTGCGGGCTTTCGGGGAAGACCAGAAATTCGTCTCCCAGACTTTCGTCGCCGTGGAACCCGGCGGTCTTGACCCGTGCGACCTGCGATTGCAGCAAGGCGACGCAGCAGTCCGGGCACTCATTGACAACCGAGTACCGCTCTTTGAGTTTGCCATCAAATCCGTGCTCGCCTCTTACGACCTCAATACCAGCGAAGGTCGCATCGCAGCGTTACAAGAAGCCACCCCAATCATTCGCAAAATCCGCGACACCGCATTGCGACCGGAATACTCCAGGCGCTTGGCGGGCTGGCTCGGCATGGACCCGGCAACCGTTGCCAAAGCAATCGGTGGTACTGCACCGGCATCGAATCAGTCCCGCAAATCCACCATCGGTTCAAGCGTTGAACGTGAATCACTCAAAGCAGCACTTCAACTCCCAGGCGCCGTCAGTGACTGGTATGCCTCCGTTGACGAGTCGACCTACATTCACCCCAAGGCCGCATCCGTTCACGTTGCGATCGAAAAGGCCGGTGGACCAACGAAAGAACTTGACGGCATGGCCTGGATCGACGCGGTGCTCGCTAATGCCGAGAACGACGAAGTGCGTTCAACGATTCGCGAACTTACGGTTGAACCCATGCCGACTGAACCCGGCACCGAGGAGCGCTACGCGGTCGGCATGATCGCGCGACTACTCGAAGTGGACTCGTCCAAAAAAATTGACGAACTCAAAGGCCAACTCACCAGATCAGAAGAAAGTGGAGATCCAACCCAATTGTTGAATCAACTTGTCGAAATGGAAACCTACCGGCGATCGCTGCGCGAGATCTCATTTGGGGAGGCCTGATGTTTGGTCGCAATCAATTCCAAAAACAGCTCGCGGTCGATGCTAAATTATTAAAAGTTCCTAAAGGCGAGCGAATTATGGCAACCGCGCTTGGCCCCAAGGCCTATGAACCACCCGTAGTAATCGCAACCGACAAGGCGCTGTACTTCGCAACCGACACTGAGCCTGAGCGCATCGCGTGGACCCAGATCGCTAAAGCGACCTGGGAGGAGCCGTGGTTGGAAGTGACCACCAACCAGAATGTTCTGGTCAAGCTCTACCTCGACCCCTGCGGTGAAGTCCCACCCATGGTTCGCGACCGGGTGACCGCAAGTGTCCTGTTTCGAGAGACGTTAACCCTGGATACCGCAGGCACCATCACGGCAATTGGTCGACGCGAACCCAACAGCACCGAGATTTCGTGGTTAATCGAATTCCACGGAGAGCTGGACCCCAGTGACCCGCTGACCGCGGCCAGTGCCGATCGCGCACTAACCGAACTTCGAAATACCCTCGGCGTGTAGTCCGCGCCCGGCCACTTGATAGTCTTCGGCGGTCATTCCCCCATAGCTCAATTGGCAGAGCATTCGACTGTTAATCGAAGGGTTTCTGGTTCGAGTCCAGATGGGGGAGCCGGATCTTCGCACCTGAAGCAGCCCCAAACGCGGGCATCTTCCCGGCCATGTCCTTCGAGCTGGCTGTTTGAACCAGATCTTCATTGAAACGGGATCTGCATTGCCATACTTTCATTTCATTTTGTCAACTTGCGGTGATCTCTTTGTGATTTGCCGAGTTCCCGAACTGGACAGGCACTCTTTAGTAGATAAGTCCGGAGAATCCGCAAACCTTAACGGGTTCCATGGACATGATCGTTAACAAAATAATGAATTCTTGACTAAGCCTTGATATCGCAATAAGTAAAAGCGAAATTGAGTTATGTCATCAATGCGATATCGCATTGATGACATAACTCAATTGTGTGAGATAGATTCGTGATGCTGGTGGGACTGAGATCTGATGGGACCGGGGTTTTGCGCCGGCTCAGCGGTTGCGACCGAGTTGCTCGTGTCCTGTGACCCAGTCGCCGGCAAGGACAGCCGAGGCTAGAGAGATTTCGCCGGCAAGGACCGTTGCCGCTGCGATCTCGGCAAGTTTCTTGGCAGAGCCCGAGCCGGTGCAACCCAGAAGTTCCAGGCACTCGCGTTGGGTGGCAAGACCGGTCCCGCCGCCGTGGGTTGCCAAGATCACGGAGGGCAACGTGATGGACCAGTAGTAGTCGCCATTGTCGAGTAGTTGCGTGTAGAGCAGGCCACTGTGAGACTCGGCGATGTTGGCAACGTCCTGTCCGGTTGCAATAAACAGTGCGGTGAGCCCGTTGGCCGCGTGCGCCCCATTGTTCGCCGAACCTGCCAAAAACGCACCGGCTTGGGAGATCTGTCGCGCTTTGAACAAGTCTTTGGGTGAGACGCCAACAAGTCTTTGCAGGGTCTCAGCTGTTGTGGTCACTTCTGCGATTACTCGCTTGCCGCGCGTGAGTAGCGTGTTGATGTGTGAATGCTTTTTGTCGGTGTCAATGTTCCCAGAAAGAATGAAATCCACCGTGTGCGGGTAGTTCATTTTGATCCACGTGCATGCGGCCAGGGTTGCTTTGCTGACCATGTTTTGCCCGGCGGCATCTCCCGTTGAGTAGTCGAAACGCAAATACAGATTCGGGCCGATGGCGAACTGAGTGATTGCTTTGAGTTTGCCGACGTTGGTGGTGCTTTCCGCGACCTCGCGGATTTTCTCGATTGTTTCGTCGACCCACAGGCCGAAGTCTCGTGCTTGACGTGCACTGGCGAACAGGAATGCCGGGGAGCGCTGCATGTGGTCTTGGGAGATGGTGACCGTTGCGCCACCGGACTCGTAAATCACCCGCATGCCGCGGTTGTAGCTGGCAACGAGTGCGCCTTCGGTTGTTGCTAGTGGCACGTAGAACTCACCGGTGGCGTGTTCGCCGTTAATGAGAAGTGGGCCGGCGACCCCGATCGGAACTTGTGCTGCACCGATTAAATTTTCGATATTCCCTCGAGTGGTCTCGGGATCAAAGCTGAACGCGGCGACGTGATCAAGGCTGGTTCCGCTGTGCTGGGTGAGAAACTCTCGTCGGGTTTGGGCGGCCTGTGCTCCGTGATCGTTCTCGCGATCACGCGGAATGGAAAGTCGAGTCATGATTGCCTACTCCTTATGTGATCTAGCAGGGCAAGGGATGCGACAAGTGGCGAGTAATCAGATTCGCAAACACCGATTGCGATCGCCATGTGCTCCAGGGTTTCGGGAGTGAGTTCAACGTGGGGCTGCACACCCCAGGCGTTGCCTTTGTGAAAGATCATGATCGCGTCGGGGGCATCGGTAATAAAATCTTCGTGCCAACGAACCCACGGACCAACTTGGCGTGTGACGTGTCCGCCGAGGGCGACGTAGTTGTTGCCCGCGACGACAGAGCTGAGTGATCCCATGCTGATGAGCAGGTCGGCTGCGGGGAAGGAAACGCCGGCGCTCAGTTCGCCACGGTAAATCCGGTGGACGGTGATCTGGTTTTCACTCAGCCAGTCCTGCACGTAACCCAGTTCGTGGGCGAGGTGTGACTCGGAGAGGATCACGGCGGTTGGCACGGGATGAGCATAGGACGTTTTGCTCAGTGCCTAATGCTCAAAGCTTAGGTAGATACACGAACACGGTTTAGAATTCGCGGGTGACTAACGAACCGATCGCGGCGTCCGAGAATTCACCCAACACGATCATGTTTATCCGACATGGGGAGAAGCCCGGTGAGTCCGGTGCACCCTTCGGGGTGGATCAGCACGGCAAAGAGGACTCACACGCGCTCTCGGTTCGCGGTTGGCAGCGAGCAGGTGCGCTAACTGGGCTATTCAAGTTGGCGCAGCAGCAGAAGTATCCGGGCCTGGTCACACCGGCAGCGATTTATGCGACGGCGCCGAACTCTGACTCGCACAGCACGCGCGAACACAACACCGCGCAACCACTCGCGGATGCGCTGAAAATTGATGTCAATGTTGATTTTTCGCACGGGCATGAGCATCACCTCGCAACCCACATTTCCGGTGACAACCGCGACACGTTGGTGGTGTGGCATCACGGGGAGATCCCCGCGGCGATTGGTGAGTTCACCATTGTCAATAAAACAGACGTCCCGAGCGATTGGCCGCAGGAGCGATTCGACCTTGTATGGGTGCTGACCAAGGTCGCCGCATCAAGGTCGTATCAATTTAGTTCTCTGAATCAACACTTGCTTGTTGGAGATTTGGCACCTTAACCCGATAGGTTTCATGGGTGAGTAAATTCGCAATCCACCGCCCGGTCATTGCGCTACTGATTTGGTTGTTACTGATCGTGGGTTTAGGTGTTTTCGCCACAAGTCTTGACTCCAAGTTCAACGACAGTTTCTCCCTGCCGGGTGCACAGTCCACCAAAGCTCAAGAGCTGCTGGAGAAACTCAATACGGGCGAGCCGGACGACGCAAGCATCAAGGTGATCTGGTCACCCAACAGCGGCAAAGTAACCGATGACGCGACTAAGAAAGCTGTGGAGCCGGTCCTCAAAGAAATCTCACAACTTAAAGGGGTCAACTGCGTTACCAATCCTTACGGTGACAATTTTGGGGCAAAATGCACCGACAAAGTGAATGTGTCCGCCGAGAAAGCGTTGATGCACGCGATTCACAAGGAACTACGCAAAGCGACCGGGCTCACAAACAAGGAGCTTGACCAGGCCTCGCAGATTTTGGCCCAGATCGCCCCGATCGCCCAGGCCAATGGCTCGGACTTGGCCAAAGTAGCGATTGCTTTGCCGGCCCTTGCGCAGTTGTCCCAACTCCCAGCGGCTGATATTTCCGCGTTGAAGAATGTTGATCAAGCTTTGGCTGACGCCACCACGGGACTGACCCGCAAGCAACTCGACGAAGTGGAACAAGCACTCGGTGGGCTACAGGAGTTTGCCAAGATCCCAAGTGATATTCGAGACGAACTCGCGAAAGCGAAACCAGCCGAACTTGCCGCGATTGCGAAGGCGTTGCCAAACGCTGTTTCCGAGTTGAACAAGGTGGAAAAAGAGTTCAACACCGAAGTCGGCACATTGCAAAACGCTGCCAAGGCAACCGATGCCGCGCTGAGTCCGATCGGATCCAAGGGCGAGGTTGCTTTTGCGACAGTCACTTTTGACTCGGTAACGTTGAGCGCCGAAGTGAGCATCAAAATTGTTAACGCAATCGAGGCTGGTAACTCTGACACTTTGCGCGTTGGCGCAAGCGGCTCCGTGCTTGAAGGCGCAGGCGCGGGAGAGAGCAACAGTGAAGCGATTGGCCTGCTCGCGGCGATTGTTATTTTGATAATCGGGTTCGGTTCACTCGTTGCAGCGGGGTTGCCTATATTTGTTGCGCTGACCGGCCTCGTCGCAGGGCAACTGCTGGTGCTCGTTGTTGCCAAGTTCACAACGGTCGCAAGTTTTGCGCCAACCCTTGCCGCCATGATCGGTCTTGGCGTTGGAATCGACTACGCGTTGTTCATCACTAATCGTTACCGGCAGGGACTCCAGGACGGCCTCGCACCGAAAGATGCCTCATTGAAAGCCGTTGGGACCGCCGGCCGTGCTGTTCTTTTCGCGGGCAGCACCGTGATCCTCGCACTGCTAGGAATGTTCGTCTTAGGAATTCAGTTCTTCAACGGACTCGCAGTTGCCGCCGGCGCTGCAGTTCTCATGGTCATGATTTCCGCACTGTTCATGTTGCCCGCGCTGCTGAGCTTGCTGGGAACAAAAGCATTCCGACTTCGCTTGCCGTGGGGCAAAGACCCGGCGATAACACCCGATGACCCCAAGCGCTGGCGAGCATTCGGTCACCTTTTGCAACGAAAACCGCTAATTCCCCTATTGCTCAGCCTCATTCTCGTTGGGGGGCTTTCCGTTCCGGCGCTTTCACTTCAACTCGGTTTCCCCGACGACGGTAGCCAAGCCGAGGGAACACCGCTGCGCACCGGATACGACCTATTGGCCGAGGGGTTCGGGCCAGGTGTGAGCGGACCGTTCTTCGTGGCGGTTGAAACCCAAAAGAAAAACGACTTTGATGCGCTCAAGGAAACGATCCGAGCGCTGAACAAAACCGAAGGCGTTGAGAGCACGCTACCCAGCCTTGACATGCTGCCTCTTGTTGAATTAAATAAAGACACATTCGGTTCTGGTGGCACGATCACCTCCGTTTTGGTGCAACCGACAACTTCACCCCAAGACGAATCAACGGCGGCGCTCCTTGATCGAATCAGAACAACAACCGCGGTCGAGATTGAGGACAAGGACGGAACCAAAATATTTGTTGGTGGGACCCAAGCCGTCTCTACGGATTTCACCGACGTGCTCATCAAAGTCTTGCCGCTGTTCCTATTACTTGTGGTCGGCATGGGTTTCCTTGCCCTGACGTTGTTGTTCCATTCATTCTTGATTCCGCTGACCGCGGCGATCACCAGCCTGCTCAGTTTTGCCGCCGCAATGGGTGTCACTGTCGCGGTATTCCAATGGGGTTGGGCCGGCTCGTTATTGGGAGTCTCGGGAACCGGACCGATCTTGCCGTTCCTGCCCGTCATGGTCTTTGCGATCTTGTTTGGGCTGTCCATGGACTACCAGGTGTTTCTGGTCTCCCGCATGAAAGAGGAGTGGGAGCACTCCCACGACAACCGCAAGGCAGTTCTCGACGGTTTGGCCGGAAGCGGCAAGGTTGTTGTCATTGCCGCAACGATCATGACGTGCGTTTTCCTGTCGTTTGTGCCAACACCGATTGACACCATCAAACTCTTCGGGGTTGCCTTGGCTGCATCGGTGATAGTTGACGCGTTTATTGTGCGCCTGATTCTGGTTCCCTCACTCATGACTCTATTGGGCAAAGCCAACTGGTGGCTACCCAAGTCGTTGGACAAAGCACTCCCGAAAATCACCCTGGACTAGTAATCGTGGGCCAACTGTCGGCGTGGCAACCGTGATGTACCGAGTTTTTAGCCTATAAATAAGGAAATACCCTCGAAGTATGAGTTCGAGGGTATTTCCATTTAGGTGGCGCCTCTACCGTCCGGTTTCCCAGGGCCTTCGCGTACCTTGCTGTTTCGCGATGCTCGCTCCGTGTTGCCACTTCGCCAGTTCTTCTTCCACCTTCAGATCTCTCTTCACAACCGACCCCACCAGCATGTGGTGTCTCCGGATCCGCCCCGGAACAGCTGTTAAATCTTTACCTGACCTTCGCCTTGCGGCTCAGTGGGTTATTTCTACACCTATTGCAAACAGGCGCGCAAGCGTTTTTCAAAAATATTTTAGTTATTTTTTTCAATGTCGCCTCACCAGTAACACCAACAACACCGGTGCATTCCCATCACTCCACTAACCAGTGAATTGCCATTGCTTAACCACTTGGGTGCCGCCCATGGCGAGGTCTGCTGTGATCGCGCCAATAGCCGGAACATATTTAAATCCTTGGCCCGAGCAGGGTGAGCACACGGTCAAGGGTCCATGTCGGTCGATAATGAAGTTCTCATTGGGTTCGGTGGTGTAAATACAAGTTGTCGAGCTCGCCGTTGCTGGATCAAGGCCAGGCAACCACTGCGAGACATACGCTTGACTCTCGATTTCTCGTTGCGCGTTGATCTCAAAACTTCGATTATCGAGATCGATTGGATCCAACACATTGTGCGGGGCGACTTTGACTCCTTCCCCCGGTGTCCACAGTCCGTACCAGATGGTGTCATTTTCAGGTTGTGCACTCATCCCGCGGTGAATGAAGGTGGGCCATAGATCGATGTTGTCGAATTCTGGGAGTGGCGCAAAATGTGTGGGTTGCGCTCTCTTCGGTGTGAGCGGCCGCATGCTCACATGCGCTGGCACTAAACGTGGAAGCCACGCGCCAGCAGCAATCACCACCGACTTCGTACGGAAAGTCTGCGTCTGTGTTTCTACGATCGCGACCTCGGATTCAAGGTTGATCGAAAGTACCTCGGTGTTAAAAAGTATGTCCCCACCAAGCTCGCGGACTCTGCGCCACAGTGTGTCCACGCTTCGTTGCGCGAAGGCTCGCCCACCATCGGGGCTGAAGACCACCTGTTCATCGAAAATCATTCCCGGCCAACGATCATGTGCCGACTGTGGACTCATGCGGGTTGATGCGAGATTGTGGCTGGTTAAAATCTGCTCGATTTCATTAATCGTCTCGGCTGGACCGTGATCAACGTGGCCAATTAGTTCTACAAGGGAAGTGTCCGACTCCGCTTCAAGTTCGCGCCACAATCGCAATGCCGAGATCCCCAATTCCGTGTACACCCGTTGCTGGTGACCAAGACGAAAGATCCGAGTACCACCGTGTGAACTGCCCGACACGTGATTGTTTGTGAACGCTTCGATCATTAGAACACTGCGCCCATGCTTCGCGAGTTGCCACGCGGCCGCCGATCCCATGGCGCCCCCGCCAACAACAATATGGTCGTAGTCAGAATCTAAGACGCGTTGCACAAGAACAGTCTATGAACGGCGTGACCGCTATTGGGAAAATCACTCGCGACCCGTCCAACCTCGAGGGGTCGTCCACCAGCAAGCCCAGATTCAGGGCCGTTCGATGCGGCCGATCAAATCAAGAGTCTTGGGTCACGTAACGATGGCAATTTTTCCAATGAAATCCTTCGCGCTGAAACGCCGCTGCGCTTCATGGATATCGGTTAGGTCATAACGTGCGGCGACCAAGGGCTGGATCCGGTCTTGCTCGATGTAGGAGAGAAGGTCGACAAAGACAGACTTGGGATGAAAGGTGCACCCGTAAAAGGTGAGGTCCTTGAGGTAGAGGTCGCGAAGATCCAAAGCGACGTTTGCGCCCGCTACCGCTCCCGCAGTTGCGTAGCGGCCACCCGGGCGAAGTACGCGAAGCAGGCTCTCAAAGTGCGGCCCGCCGACCAGGTCAATGACAACGTCAATGGAGGACTCACCCAGCTGATCGACAAGGTCACCCGTCCGATCAACTGTCTCTGCGGCTCCGATTTGCTTAACGTGGTCGGCATGGGTGTCGGTCGTCCCGGCGACAACCGACGCTCCGCGCATTGCTGCAAGCTGCACAGCGGCCGAGCCGACCCCGCCCGAGGCACCGGTGATGAGAACCCGCTCTGCACCTACCTGCGCGCGCTGAAGCAGACCTTCTGCTGTGGAGTACGAACATGGAAACGAGGCGAGTTCCGCGTCAGCGAGGGGACTGTCGATAACGAAGGCCTCACTGCCCCGGACGCACAGATACTCTGCGAATGCGCCATCAATTTCGGAACCAAGGGTGATGGGGATCAGATTGCCATCAATATTTATGGGCTCTTGCATCGTGCGCACCAGTACTCGTTCGCCAATGCGCGCTGGATCAATTGCGCTACCAACTCTCGTGATCTGCCCGCAGCAATCGGCGCCTTGGATACGAGGGAATTTCATGGGGTTCCCGGACCACGCCGCATCAGCTTCGCTACGACTCTGTGAATACCACCCGACACGCGTATTGATATCGGTGTTGTTGACGGCACTGGCACCCACCCGAATGAGCACTTCTTCACGCCCAGGTCGAGGAATAGGCACGTCCTCACGGACCTGCAGTTGATCGATGTCTCCATGACCCATGAGAACCGCTGCCCGCATCACGTTGGCATTGTTCACGGCGGATCCTTTGGAAACACAGTAGGTATCGGTGCTTAACATGCTAATGGTCGACCGTCAGTGTTGGGTGGATTGACTCGGCCCGCTTGGTTTCTACAACTCCTACGCGATTGAATGAGAAACTATTCGCGCGTGAAATGGCGCATCGCGTACGGTTGGTCTGTGCGCGTTTTCTCATCTCGTCCGTTTGTCATCGTGATCGCGGTTTTCGTGATCATCGGCTTTCTCGGTGCTGGAGCCGCCGCCTTTATTCCCGGTGGTGGTAGCGGCCCGACCCAGATCGACGCTGAAGCGATATGGGCGTCACAACCAGAGGAAGTCAAGACGGAGGTGTGTACGGCGTTCCGAGTCAACCCGCGGGGATACCTGACACTGATGGAACAGACTTGGCTCGCCGACGGCACCCTTGACCCGATCGCAGTGGGTGAACTCGTCGACATCATTGCAACGCACTGCCGCTCGGAATACTAGATAGGTATCTTGGACATTGGTCCAAAATCCCAGGGTACTACGACCTTAAAGCGCCAATAGCATTTGTGTTGACCGCACTGCCTCTGCCGGGGCAATTACTTCACTCTCACTCGCACTCTTGGGGTATTCATTAAGCATGGACGATTCTGATGTCTTCGGGCTAGAAGGTGTCTGGGCAGGCCAACTTTCCGTGATGAGGTCGTCACCACACTGCTGGTGAATTCAGGCCTTGAACTCAAGTTCGGTCTGGCCAGTATCAGCCCAAATTGTCAAATTGAAATGACCAGGCGAAATGATTCATCGATCATGATGGGATACCTGCGAGATGAAAAGACTTTGGCCGTTCAATTAAGTGAATGTGAGGAATTGAAGTCAGAAGTTTGTGGTTCAACATCGGGTGCGAGGACCGTGGCGACACCCTTAAAAATTTCTTTACCGCGGCCGTTGTTTTAAGCGACTATCTGCAAGACGGACGGTGTTGGCGGTAAGCGCGAAAAGCAACACGGTCATGGTTGGTCGGCCCGCAACGATATGGTTCGGTATCCCTTAGGGGCGGTAGCTCAGCTGGTTAGAGCCCCGAACTCATAATTCGGTCGTCGTCGGTTCGAGCCCGACCCGCCCCACTTTCCTCACGTTCTGGGCGCGAGTTGAGCAGCCGTCTACTTAGTGGGTGCGGAAGACGCCCGAACTTCCACTTGCGCCAAAGAAGCACGGCGGTTGTCCGGCGTATTTCGCACCTGTATTCATAGGCCCCTCAAAGGTGTCAGACGGACGGGCCTAGCCGGACTGGTTAGGGTCCAAGAAGACCCAGGGGCACAACGGCAATGCCGTCCTTGCGGCGGTAAGCGTCTCTGCCTGTGTTCACCACGATGGCATCGAGAAGTTTGTTGCCGAGTTTGTGTTGTAACCAAGTGAGGTGCTCAACGTGTTCTGAGCGAACGGTATTGCCCAGTTTTGCTTCAATGGCAACGACCTTGCCTCCCGACCCGACCACGATGAAGTCCACCTCGTGGTCACCGCTCCAGGTACGCAGGTGCTTGAGCGGGACGGCGTTCGCGTCACAGAAGACAGACAGGCTTAACGCTACGAGCGACTCGAACAAGGCACCTAGATAGATTCCATCCGCGGGTCTGGCAGTGGGTCCCTCACCTTCCAGTAGACGGTCCCGGGGAACCCCGACAAGTCTGGCTGCCAAGGCGGGGTCTGCTAGGAACCTCTTGGGAGACTGGCCGAGCCTGGACAGGTGGTTGTCCCCAGGTAACCACGGCGGGATTTCGTCGAGAATGCGCAACCGGAAAAGAGCTTCGGTGTAGCGG